>OCJN01000048.1_pt1 | contig 81362 bp, 92 predicted proteins | sample 1480731 | NCBI WGS metagenome assembly OCJN01 (sample SAMN05301479, study PRJEB22388) | human skin metagenome | isolation source: Infant 1 DOL 23 skin | host: Homo sapiens | place: USA: Pittsburgh, Magee-Womens Hospital of UPMC | collected 2013/2014 | reverse complement strand
CGGTGAGGAATCCACCGAGCGCGCTGAAGTAGCGGCTCAAGATCGGTTCATCGGCGCCATAAACCTCGCGGATAGCGGCCAACTGCTCGGCGTTGAGCCCCAAGGTCGGGTTGTCATAGCGGGTCGCGACGGCGTCACCAGGCAGCGCCGCTAAAAGGATGAATGAGAGGGTGAAGGTTGCCCAGATAACCAGCACGGCTTGGCCGATGCGTAGGGCAATCGATTTCAGGCTCATGGGTTAGTCCTCCCCTTCCGCGGCATTGATGTCTACCGCATAAAACGATGGACGGCCGATGGCCTCAGTGCTAAAGCCCTCGATATAAGGCTGAAACCCATATACCTGCGGCTCTTCAAACATGGGCAGAATATAGGCCTGCTCGGATAGGTAGTCCTGCATGCGTCCGGTCACGGCCAGGCGATCTTTTTCGCTGCTGAGGTCGAAGTAGTCTTCCACCAGTTTCTGCAGCTTCTCATCGCCGAAGCTTTCGGTCTTTTCGTCATAGTTAAGGAAGGAATTGCGCCCCGTGCCATCCAGCCAGGTGGCCAAGGTATCTACATTAGCGCGGCCGGTCATGGTGTGGCGTACCTGCACGGTGTCTTGGTCCTTCATGGCCTTTTGCTGCGCGGATCGGTCACCCGGGTTGAGGTTGGCCTCGATGCCAACGTTTTTGAGCATCTCTTGGGCCTTGGTAAACATCTCTTTGGAGCGCGGCTGCGGGACGGCCTCATTGAAGGTCACGGATAGGCGCTTGCCATCCTTCTCGCGGATACCATCTTCTCCTTCACGCCAGCCGGCTGCATCGAGCAAGCGCTTAGATTCCTCTGGGTCGAAGGCATAGTTCGCGGATTGATCCTTATAGCCAATGGCCGTCTTGGCCAGGATGGACGTGCCCTTGGGATAGGAATCGGAAAAGAGGGTGTTCAGGATATTGTCGCGGTCGATGGCGTGGATGATGGCCTGGCGCACGCGTTTATCCGCCAAGAGTGGGTGGCGGAAGTGGAAGTGGAAGCTATTATTCACGCCACGGGTAGGCGCGGCGAAAATCTCCAGGTTTTGATCCTTGAGGTGCTTCTCATCGGGGGCTTCGATCTGGCGAGCGATATCGGACTGTCCGGCCACGAGCGAACCCACGCGTACGGAGTCCTCGGCTGCCAGAACGATATTGATGCCCTCAATATCGGCCGGCCCTTGGTGGTCCTTGCGAGCCGGTGGTGCCCAGTTATAGTCCTCCCGCTTCTTGAGCACCAGCTTGGTGCCCAGCTCCTCTTCCTCGATGACGAAGGGACCAGAGCCGGAGATCGCAGTAGCGTTGCCCGGCGCGAAGCCGGTGTCATCCAGATCCAGGGTGGCATTAGAAAGCAGCCCCTGGTTCATCACGGAGGTGGACTGTGAGAAGCCTGGGGAGGGCTCGCTGAAGTAGAACTTCACCGTGTAGTCATCGATGACCTCGGATTTTTCATAGTTAGGCAGCTGCTCCGAAGGGGTGAGCATGCGGTTTTCATCCCCTAGGGCATAAAGGTCATAGTTCTTCTTCACGTTCGCGGCATCTAGGCGGGAGCCATCAGAGTAGGTCACGCCCTTGCGGATCTTGAAGGTGAACTCGGTGTTGTCTTTATTTACCTTAGGCATCTCCTCCGCAATCCACGGGTGCAGCTCAAGAGTATTTGGATCCTGCCAGAGCAGGCGATCAGTGATGTTATTGAGCACACCACCGTTGGGGTAATAGCCGCCGGAGGGTGGATAAAGGTTATTGAACATATTGGGCTCGACATAGGTGACCATGCCATCTTCCGCGGCGTGGGAAGTAGAGGCGCACGAGGTTAGCGAGAGAGCAAGCGCGCCGCTGGCCAGGACCGCGGCCACCGGCCGCAGGAGCCGAGAAAGTTGCTTCATAAAAGCTCGATTTCCTTTAAGTCTTAAGTAGTACTCGCCCATTAGACCACACTCACACCTACAAATACAAGACCGGGCGGTCTACTTTATCACCTGCCGAAACAGGGGAAATGAAGCCATACCATAGACAAAACGGTCTATTTTATTCTTACTGCCGGGTGCGATGTTCCTGGAAGAAGCTGAATGTGGCACGATAGAGGTATGTCTACTCCAGCAATCGCGATCGTCGGCATGGGCCCGCGCGGCATTTCCATCTTGGAACGCCTGTCTGCCCGCATGGACGATTCCAGCGACCCTATTACCGTCCACCTCATTGATGATGCCCAGCATGGTGCCGGCCGTATTTGGGAAACGGATCAAACCAAAACCTTGTGCATGAATACCCGCGCCGGCGCCGTCACCCTTTTCACCGAGCCCGGCGCCACCGTAGACGCCCCTGTGCTCGAAGGCCCCATTCAGTACGAGTGGATTAAGCTTCTGCGCGGCGAGGGGGACGACATTTCCGCCGCCAAGCGCGAGCTTTTTGAACAGCATCCCCCAGCCGCACATATTGCGGAAGACTACCGCGAAGAGCTTGCCGCTACCCGCCCAGAATCGAATCCTTCCCGCGCCCTTTATGGCGAATACCTGCGCTGGGTCTATGACGTCGTCATCGCGCGCCTGCCCAAGAGCATTTCCACCGTGAGCCACTTCAGCCGGCTAGAGACCATCGCTGAGGACGACCACGTGGATGTCCTCCGCTTGGCGGATGGCTCCGAGATGCGCGCCGATGCCACAGTGCTGGCCTATGGCTGGATGGTTCCGGAATACAACGAGCAGGAAAAGCAGCTGGCGGCTTCCGGCCTGAACTGGATCGCTCCCGATAACCCGGTAGAGCAAGACTATGCCGCCATCCCTAGCGGCGAGGACGTGCTGGTGCGCGGGCTAGGCATGGGCTTTTATGACATCATGGCACTAACCACCATCGAACGCGGCGGCACCTTCGTCGAAGATTCTTCCGCGCGCTCCGGCCTGCGCTACGAGCCCTGCGGCAAAGAGCCCAACTTCATCATTTCCTCCGGCCGCGGCTACCCCTACCACCCCAAGTCCGAGTACGGTGAGCTGCCGCCTACCATGCCGCGCCGCCGCCTGAAGAATGTCATTGCGGAACTCAGCGGCACTCAAGACATCGACTTTGACGCCCAGGTCTGGCCTGCCATCGCGCGCGATAGCTACGAGGCTTATATCACCACCTTGGAGCGCGTACGTCCGGATTCCCTCCTGCGCCCGCGCACGGAGATTCTCGATGTTATCGATGCCACCGCCCCGGATGAGCTAGGCGCGGCTATTGCGCCCATGGTTACCGAGCCATGGGATATGAATGATCTCATGTACCAGATCGCTGGGTTTACCGGGGACATCACTGAACTCACCGAGCACATTGCCCAGTCCATGGAAAGCGATATCCGGGCGGCCGCCGCCGGCCATGACTCCCCCATCAAGGCCGCGCTGTGGTCACTATCGCAATCGCGCAAGCCGGCCTCCATCCTCGGCTCGGAGGGACGCTACACCCGCGAGTCCCGCACCGGCCGTTATGCCCAAGTTATGTCCTTCGGCCAGATGATCGGCTCCGGCCCGCCGCTCTTCCGCGTGCGCCAGCTGCTCGCGCTTGTCGACGCCGGCCTGGCCCACTTCCTCGGCGATCACCCCACCCTGGCCATCGAGGCAGATCATTTCACCCTAACCTCCGGCCCACGCTCGGCTTCTGCGCCCACGCTTGTCGACGCCTTTATGCACCGCCCCGATATCCGCTCCGCTGGCGACGCAATGACTCGTTGCTTGGTGGACTCAGGCCGCGTGCGACCTTTCCCCGACCACGGCCAGCCCACCGGTTCACCGGAGACCGATGGCCCTACCCGCCGCACCGTTCACTCGGACGGCGAGCTGGATGCGCGCTTGCACATTGTAGGCATCCCCACCTATTCCCAGTGGCCGGATACCACCATTTCCCCCATGCCAGGAACCGACCCACTCATGCTGCAGGAAACCGACAAGGCCGCCGGTTCCCTCCTGGCCATGGTGCGTTCCTAGCCACCACCGCGCTAATGGCCCGGGCCAGGCCGGTCCCGGTCCCGCCACCGCGGCCTATAGCGCGTCGAGGGCCTGCTCCAAATCCGCGAGCAGGTCATCGATGTCCTCAATGCCAATGGAAATGCGCACCAGATCCTCCGGCGGCACCAGCTCCGACCCTTCTGCGGATACGTGCGTCATATTCTTCGGGTGTTCGATGAGCGACTCCACCCCACCCAGCGATTCCGCTAAGCAGATAAGCCGCGTATTGAGACAGATCTGCTTGGCATGCTCCGCACTATGGAAGCGCACGGACATCATGCCGCCAAAGCCACGCATCTGCTGTGCCGCCAACTCGTGGCCTGGGTGCTCCTTGAGCCCTGGGTAGAGCACCTGTTTGACCTCGGGACGATCCTGCAAGAATTCCGCTACCTTCTGCGCATTGGCGCAGTGGCGATCCATACGCACGGATAGGGTCTTGATGCCGCGAGCGGTGAGGTAGGCGTCGAAAGGCGAGCTCACTGCACCCACATTGCCCTGGAAATAGAGAAGGCGCTCGTCCACGTGGGCGTCATTAGTCACCACCGCACCGCCCAACACATCGGAGTGCCCACCTAGGTATTTGGTGGTCGAGTGCAGCACATGATCCGCGCCCAGCTCCAACGGGTTCTGCAGGTAAGGCGTAGCAAAAGTATTGTCCACCAGCACCTGCGCGCTGCCCTTAATCTTGGCCACCGCAGCGATATCGGTAATATTCAGCGCCGGATTAGTAGGCGTTTCCAACCAAATGAGCTTGGTATTATCCTGCACCGCGGCCGCAACGGCTGCGGTGTCACTGGTATTTACGATGGACATCTCCACGCCCCACTCGGTGAAATCATTGAGCAGGCGGTAGGAACCGCCGTAGGCGTCATTGCCCAAAATGACGTGATCGCCAGGGCGCACCAAGATCCGAATCAGCGTATCGGCGGCAGCCATACCGGAAGAAAACACGCGGGCATACTCAGCGCCCTCTAGCGCCGCTAGAGTGCGTTCGAGCGAGCGCACGGTGGGGTTTGCCACGCGTCCGTATTCGAACCCGCCGCGCAGCTGCGCTAAGCCGTCTTGCGCAAATGTGGTTGAGGCATAGATCGGCACATTAATTGAGCCCATGTGGGGGTCGGGGTGGTAGCCGCCATGGATGGAACGGGACGTAAAGCCTTGAGCGAGGTTCTGCGTGCTGCGTTCAGTCATAGCACCACAGTCTAGACTAAGCTGTTCATTTCTAACGGAGAGATGAGCATTTATTTTCACACTCTCGGACGCCACAATTCATCACACTTTCAGGTTCGCCCCTTACAATGGGCGCGGTTCCTTTTGTACTCGACTTAGAAAGAACAATGACTACGCAATTCTTAGCCTCAGCCGCTTCCACCAAGGACTCGGCCGTCGAGTCCGTCTCCAACTTTTGGAACGATGAGACGGTGCAAAGCTGGCTTATCGAGCGCCCCATTCGCATCGCCGTCATCCTTATCCTGGCCGTAGTTGCCCACTGGCTCCTCCACCGCATTATCAACAAGGTGGCTGATAACAGCATCAAATCTTCTGGGCTGGATAAGCAGCGCTTCCGCGGAAAATTCAAGAGTCGGGCCAACCGCCCCGAGCCCACCCAGCAAGAAGAGGCCATGCGCCATACCCGCGAAACCCGGCGCGCTTCCCGAATTAAGACGCTAGCTGGAGTGGCCCGCTCCGCCGCCGCCATTTTCGTGTGGGTATGGGCCGTTATTGCCATCTTGGATGAATTAGACGTTAACGTGGCACCGCTTATCGCCTCTGCCGGTGTTATCGGTGTTGCCCTTGGTTTTGGCGCCCAGGCGCTGGTGAAAGACTTCCTATCCGGAATTTTCATGCTCATTGAGGATCAATACGGCATCGGCGACGTGGTTGACCTAGGCAATGGCGTCTTCGGCGATGTCGAGTCCATCTCCCTGCGCATCACCACGGTTCGCGATATCGACGGCGCCCTGTGGTACGTGCGCAATGGCGAAATCCTCCAAGTAGCCAACCACTCCGATGAGTACTCCGTTGCCCGCATCCAGATTCCTGTGGGCCTTTCCAATGACCCAGAGGTTGCCGGCGAAGTCATCGAGGACGCTGTGAAAGAAGCGGCACAGGACGATAAGGTGCGCAAGCTCATCCTCAGCACGCCCCGGGTGGATGGCATGTCCGGCTTCGAGCCGGATTATGTTTCCTTCCGCGTTTCCACCAAGACCCTGCCGGGCAAGCAGTGGGACGTTCAGCGTTTCCTCCAATCCCGCGTGCTCAATGTCATGCATGCTAAAGGTATTACTACCCCCTACCCGCACGGTATCGGCATTGCCGATCCCCGCAAGGAAGAAGAAGAGTAAATGGATTCAGTCTATGAGGCCATCGGCGGCATGGAAACCTTTGAGCGCCTCGTCCACGGCTTTTATTCCCAAGTCAAAGGGGACGATGTCATCGGCCCGATGTATCCCGATAATGACTGGGAAGGTGCCGAACAGCGACTTACTTGGTTCCTGGCGCAATACTGGGGCGGCCCCCAGCTATTTTCCGAGAACCGCGGGCACCCGCGGCTGCGCATGCGCCACGCCCCCTACCCCATCGACATCACCGCCCACGATCGGTGGCTGGAACTCATGGGTAACTCCCTCGCAGCGATCGACGCGGAAACCATCCCACCGGCCTACCGCGAGATGATCTGGGATCATATGCAGCGCGTGGCCGCCATGATGATCAACAAAGCACCATAACCGCACTGTCTTCCCCGCGCACGAGACAAGCCCGGCTCCCGCTATTTAGCGAGGAACCGGGCTTGTGGTTTATCTAGCGCGCACTACGAACGCAATGCTTAGTCTTCCCAGTCAAAAGCCTTACGCACAGGCTCGGAGACCAAACGGCCACCGCGAGTCATTACGCCACCCTCCAGGCCTGGGTAGCGCTTGATGGCGACGTCTAGGCTGTCGTTAGCCACAGCACGGATGTACGGCAGGGTCGCAGAAGACAGCGCACGGGTCGAAGTATTGGCCACTGCACCCGGCATATTTGCCACGCAGTAGAACAAGGTGTCATGCACCTTGAAGGTCGGCTCATCGTGGGAGGTCTTCTTGGAGTTCTCGAAGCAACCACCCTGGTCGATAGCCACATCGACGAGAACTGCACCCTTCTTCATCTTCTTTACGGTTTCCTCACGCACCAGCTTCGGTGCGGCAGCGCCTGGAATAAGTACGGCGCCGATAACGAGGTCGGCTTCCTGCAGTTCCTTGTCAATGGTGGCTGGATCAGAGATCAGGGTGCGCACACCGCCAGCGTATTGATCATCGAAGCGCTGCAGCACGTGCGGGTCAAGGTCGAGCACTGTCACCTCGGCGCGCAGACCGTGGGCCATAGCAACGGCGGACGCGCCAACCTGGCCACCGCCAATGACCACGACGCGTGCCGGCTGGGTGCCCGGAACACCGGAGACCAAGAGTCCGCGGCCACCCTGGGTGGACAGCAGGTGGTGGGTGCCCTCGATAGCAGCAAGACGGCCTGCTACCTGGGACATCGGGGTAAGAAGTGGCAACGTGCCGTGCCGGTCGGTGACCGTCTCATAAGCAATAGCGGTGGTATTGGCCTCAACAAGCGCCTCAGTCAGCGGTCGGTCCGCCGCAAGGTGCAGGTAAGTAAAGACGGTAAGGTCCGGACGCAGGTACTGGTACTCAGACTCGAGCGGCTCCTTGACCTTCAGCAGCAGTTCCGCCTGCGCCCAGGTATCTTCCGCAGTGCCAACGATGCTGGCACCGGCAGCCTCATACTCGGAGTCTGGGAAGGACGCACCTTCACCCGCACCGGTCTCGATGAGGACCTCGTGGCCGTCGTGAACGAGAGTCTGAGCGCCGCTCGGGGTAAGAGCCACGCGGTTCTCGTTATTCATGATTTCTTTAGGCACAGCAATACGCATTACACAATCTCCTTGCGGGTGGAGTAAATTACATCGACCACGTAAGGGTAACGCAGGACACGTTTGCGTGCGGCGCTATGTTCATAAAATCACAAAGCGGGGGTATCAACGCAGCGAGCCATAAGGTAAATGTGCTGCTCAAAGGAGTATTTCCCCATTTGGTCAGAAGCCCCCTCCCCCTAATGTGGACCACTTTCGGGCAATCTCGCCAAACAAGACGCGCGCACCGGTCCTATTAAACAGAACCGACGCGTGGCTGCCCGATATCTCGCAGGCCAGCGAAGCTAGAACAGCGACAGACGAGTAGAACGGTAGATGCTGCCAAAGGGGGCGTCGAGACGCACCCAACGGCTTAGTTGAGCCACCCGCAGGTGCCGCGGCACGTCCATTGGGGCGGAAAATCCGGGGATAAGGCCCAAGTTGGTGCAAGCAAAAATCATGCGCATGGGAATTTCCACCGTGGCACCATCGCCCTCTACGGTAACGACGGTTTGATTCAAAAGACTGGACGGCGGGCCCATGGGGCCAGAAAACTGCCGGGTCAGCTGCTGTCCTTTATCGGATAGCTCGCGCACCACTGTAACCGGCAAGGTATCAACCACACTGTAGCCGGTGGCCGGCGGAAGTGCCCCAGGCCACGACGGATCGCGGGCAGGTCCCAAATCTAACTTTCCGCTCGATTCGTGCTCGTCGAGCTGCTCAGCCAGCGTAGCCGCAGAAACCACTGCCCCATCGCGGGACGCGACGCCCTGCACACGGCGGGAGGCAACCACCTCGAAGGGTGTGGTGACAAAGACATCGACGACGTCGTCAGTCAGCTGGCGCAGGCGGACCGAGGCACCCGCATCCAAGCCAACTGCGCGCGTGACAAGGGCCCGAAGGCCGGGTCCACCGCTTCCAATTTCTAGAGTCTCGGTGACCATGCCTTCGGGCCCTGCCTTTCTTTACTTGCTCTGCGCCGCAGTTAGTTGGCTGCGGTATTTTGCAGAATATCCTTTTCCTGATCCGTCAATGGACGCGGGGTCTGTTGCTCACGGTCAATAACTACCTGCACGCAGTCCACAGTTGCCGCGACCTCACCTTGGGCGTTCTTAACCTGCTGAGTGGTGGTAAACGAGGTGGTGCCAATCTGCGAGATGGAAGTTTCCACCTCCACCGTAGTGGTGTCTTTGAATTCCATCGGGCGCAAGAAGTCCACATCGAGGTGGCGCACGAAAGCAATGAAGTCAAGGCCCTTGGAATAGATATGTTCCTTCGCAAAGGCCAAGCGCGCTTCCTGAGCGAGCTCGATGTAGTTTGCGTTCATCATGTGGCCGTACATATCAAAGTCCGACCAGCGGGTTTGAATACGGTATGTGTGCACGCTTGGGGTTGCCATCATTCTCCTCAGTTAGAGCGTCAGCTACTTAGCGGGTTAGCTTGCGGTGGGTCACGCGAGAAGGACGGGCCGCCTCTTCGCCAAGGCGGTCGACCTTATTCTTCTCGTAATCGCCGAAGTTACCCTCAAACCAGAACCACTGACCTTCTTCCACATTGCCCTCCCAGGCCAGGATGTGGGTACAGGTGCGGTCCAGGAACCAGCGATCGTGGGAAATGACCACGGCACAGCCCGGGAACTTCTCCAACGCGTTTTCCAGCGAACCGAGGGTTTCCACATCCAAGTCGTTGGTCGGCTCGTCAAGGAGGATCAGGTTGCCGCCTTCCTTCAGGGTCAGAGCCAGATTCAAGCGGTTGCGCTCACCACCGGAGAGCACCTTGGACGGCTTTTGCTGATCCGGGCCCTTGAAGCCGAAAGCGGACAGATAGGCACGCGAAGGCATCTCGTTCTGGCCCACGTGGATGTAGTCTAGGCCGCCGGAGACGACCTCCCAGACGGTTGCTTCAGGGTCAATATTCTCACGGTTCTGGTCCACGTAGGACAGCTTGACGGTATCGCCCACCTCGACGGAACCGGCGTCCGGCTGCTCCAGGCCAACGATGGTCTTAAACAGGGTGGTCTTACCCACGCCGTTCGGGCCGATAACGCCCACGATGCCGTTGCGCGGCAGGGTGAAGGAGAGATCCTTAATCAGAACGCGGTCATCAAAGCCCTTCTGCAGATCCTTGACCTCCACAACCTTATTGCCCAAGCGCGGCGGGGTAGGAATCTGGATCTCTTCGAAGTCGAGCTTCTTGTACTTCTCGGCCTCTGCAGCCATTTCCTCGTAGCGTTCCAGACGAGCCTTGTTTTTGGCTTGGCGAGCCTTTGCACCGGAGCGTACCCACTCCAGCTCGTCCTTCAGACGCTTGCGCAGCTTCGCGTCCTTCTTGCCAGCAACTTCCAGGCGCTCCTGCTTCTTATCCAGGTAGGTGGAGTAGTTGCCCTCGTACGGGTAAAGCTTGCCGCGGTCCACCTCACAGATCCAGCCCGCGACGTGGTCGAGGAAGTAGCGGTCGTGGGTCACAGCCAAAACCGCGCCTGGGTAATCGGCCAAGTGCTTCTCCAGCCACTGCACAGACTCAGCGTCCAGGTGGTTTGTAGGCTCATCGAGCAGCAGCAGGTCCGGCTCGGTGAGCAGGAGCTTAGCCAGCGCTACGCGACGGCGCTCACCACCAGAAAGGTTGGTCACCGGGGCATCGGAAGGCGGGCAGCGCAAAGCTTCCATTGCCTGCTCGATCTTGGAATCAACCTCCCATGCATCAGCAGCATCCAGCTCTTCTTGCAGCTTGCCCATTTCTTCCATGAGCTCATCGCTGTAGTTGGTGGCCATTTCCTCGGCGATCTGCTCGAAGCGCTGCTTCTTTTCGAAGATTTCGCCCAAGCCTTCTTCGACGTTGCCGCGCACGGTCTTTTCGTCATTGAGCGGCGGCTCCTGCTGCAGGATGCCCACGGTGGCACCCGGATCAAGGAAAGCCTCACCGTTGGAAGGCTGATCCAGGCCGGCCATAATCTTCAGAATGGAGGACTTACCGGCACCGTTAGGGCCGACCACACCAATCTTGGCCCCTGGGTAGAACGCCATTGTTACATCGTCAAGGATGACTTTATCGCCAATTGCCTTGCGCACGTTTTTCATCGTGTAGATGAATTCGCCCACTTTTACCCCTTTGCAGAAATTTGGGAGACGTATTTATCTACACAAACACTACATCAGAACCACCGCCCAAGTGCCTCGGGTCAGGTACACCCGAGGCAAATCAGGCCAAGGGCTGGAAGAGCTTAAGCGTTCACGGTGGCGGAATCCGCCTCGGCAGCCTCCTCTTCCATTTCGGTGTCAAAAGTGTCTTCTTCCCCACCGCGTGCAGCTGCGGCTCGCTCGGCTAGATAGCGGTCGGCCACGGTATCGGCAGCGGTATCTCCCTGGCTCGCCTGCTGTTGCGGCAGACTGTGGTCCACGTCCGGTTCGATGGCATTGTCCCCCAACTCTGGAACCGCAATATTTTCCTGATTATACTGCGGGGCCAAACGCTTTGTGCCAATAACGTGGCGGTTCAAGTCCAGACCTACATACTGTGCCTTAATAAACGTGCGGAAGTGATCAGTGCCATGGTCATCGCGCCATTGTTCTGTAACCAGGGAGCCCACGATGACCAACGGCATGCCTTTGGCTAAAGATTTACGCACGTTAATGGCAAATTGATTCCACATCTCGACGTCAATATACAGGTGGTCCACGTCGCGCCACTGCGGCGACTGGGTGTTTTGCCCTTCCGAACCAGTAACACCAGTATCGGCCTGGCGCTCTGGAATTCGGCGCGAGGAAGCAACGCGCAGCTTAGTCTTATAGGCCCCAGTGGAGGTTTTAGTCAGGATTGGATCGCGGGTGAGACGACCGGTCAAGGTGATTGGGTATTGGGACATGGTGCTAGAAAATCCTTTGCTGGATAGTTGGATAGGCGAGTTCGGTTTTCCTCGCTCGCTTCCACATCCTGATGCCGGCACGCCAGTCGCACCATGCCACCCTGCCCTACCCTGTGGATAACTTGTTGTATCCGTCAACAAGAACCGGGTTACGGAACAGTTTTTAGCCGGTTATCCACAGGCTAGCGCCCGCGGAAGCTCGATTCATCGCCGTGCCCCATATCCTGCAGCATGGCGTTATAGCGCTCCAGCTCGGCATCATCGTCCGCAGCCGCCTGCATATCGTGACGGCGGGCGGTAGCGCGGTCATCACTGAGCCAATCCAAGAAAAGCTTGCCAAAAACGATGACCAGTGGGAACTGGCCAAAGCCCCACGCAATGCCGCCACCCACTCGTTGATCTTGGAGGAGATCCTGGTCCCAGGGCAGCTCCAAATACTGGTAGAAGTCTGCACCCAATACGCTTTGCAGCTGCATTAGGTACACCCCAGCAAACAGGTGGAACGGCATGGAAAGGAAAAGCACAGCCAATCGGAATGGGGTGGAGTGCCGCTTGGGAAGGGGATCCGGTCCGATGATTTCCCAGAAGTAGAAGCAGCCAGAAACGATAAACGCGAAGTTCATGATGAGGTGACCAGCATGTTCCGAGATAGCGAATTGATACAGGCTCGGGAACAAGTACAGCACGTAGAGGAAAAATAGGTACTGCACAAGATTGACAAACGGATTGGTAATGAATCCGACAATCTTGGACTGGGTGGCTGCCAGCGCATAATCATGCAGACTGGGCTTTCCCTTCGGTCCTGGTTCAAAGGCCTCCATGAGCAAGGTCAGTGGCGCGCCCAAGACGAGCAGCAGTGGTACCGCCATTGACAAAATCATGTGCACCAGCATGTGCATGGAATACATCGCGGGCATATATAGGCCCAGTCCGGTGGACATCACGAGGGTCAGGCCCAACGCGCCGCACATGAACCATGCAGTGCGCCCCTTGCTCCAAGTTAGGCCGCGCTTGTGCACGCGGTAGACACAGTAGCCATAGGCCGCCGCCAGGAGCAGGCCGATGGTGCCAAACATAATGTCAAAGCGGAACATGGTCCACACATTGAATACCGTGGGCTTTTCAAAAAGCTCATAGCCCATCAATATTTGCATCGAATTGAGATTGGGGTCGCGCGGCGCGGGCGGCACGGTGCGGCCGAGCGTAATGGCTACGCCAATGGTGCCGGCCATGACCGCTACCTCCACGATGGCGATGCGGATGAATAGGCGCGGATTCTTCCCCAGCTGCGGGATAGTGAGCTCGCGGTGCGCAAGGCCGAAGACACCAAGCAAAATTGTCAGCACAAACTTTGTAATCAGGATGATGCCGTACGCGGAATCCACCAGATCTGAGATATTCATGCGGATGAGGGTGTTAATCAGACCGGATACCGCCAACACCACAATGGCCATAAAGGCGATACCGGAGTAGCGCTTCACCGCAAAAGCGAGGTTGGGTCCAAGGCGACGTCCGTGTGCGATAAGCGCCATAAGCCCGCCCACCCAGAGCATGACAAAGACTAGGTGCCACAGGAGCGAATTGGTGCCGTAATCGTGGTCGCCGCCAGCCGCGGAGTGGCCTTCCATACCAATGGGAACGACCTGCATGATGGACAGGAAAAGCAGTACCGGCTGCATGGCCCAGCCGCGGCCGAGCAGACCGAGAATGCCCACTACAAGGGCAATGAGTACGGAGATTGCCCACACAATAGTGGTGGAAATCTCCGTCAGCGCCATCTTCATAATGGAAGGTTCGAATACCTGGAAAAAGGGCGCGCCAGTCAGATCAGACATAATGAGCGGGACTTCCACGAGCCCTATGGCCGCCATGCCAAAGGAAGCCCAGGTACCGGTGCGCGCGGCGATGTGGCCGTCTACAGATAAGGGGGCTCCGATAAGCGCGGCATTGTCCCCGCGCGGAGCAATGAGGAATGACGAGGCTAAAAAGGAACCCACGGATAAAGCCATGAGAATCCACGCCATACCGCGGAAGAGTGGCAGGCCAAAGGTGGTTATGCGGCCCGGATCCGGAATGCCCAGGGCGGCTAGGGAATCAGCTAAAAGGAACAGGGAAATAAAGCCGGCGATAAGACCGGCAATAAGCATCGCTGCGATATAAATTCCCCACGAAGAGCGGGGCTTCTTACCCGCTGCGTTCACACTGTTAACCTGCTTATTTGCCATAGTGCGCATTGTATAGCGCGACCTAGTTTCCTACATAACACACATTTTGTCTTTACATGTGTCATTATGGGGTTTATGGACACCCGTCAACTTCTTTATTTTCGGGCCGTTGTAGACAATGGCTCCTTCACGCATGCTGCCGAAGCCCTCGACATGACCCAGCCGTCTCTGAGCCTTTCCATCCGGAAGCTAGAAAAAGAGCTGAACGCTCAGCTACTCTCGCGCGGGCGTTCCGGCGTCTCCACCACGGAGGCTGGCGATTATGTCTATGAAACGGCCGTGAAGGTTGATGCGCTACTGAACGAAACCCAGCGCCATATCAGCGAAATCACCGGCGACAAGGCCAGCACCGTATCCCTTGCCTCCGGTGCCATTTTGAACTGGGAATTTACCCCGTCCGCCCTAGCCGAACTCAAGCAGATTTACCCCACCGCCAATATCGCGCTGGATGACGCCGAACCGACCACCGCCATCAAGCATCTTCTTGACGGCCAAGTGGATTTAGCGCTTTTGCCGACGTCCGACCCGAAGGCCTTTATCCGCCGCTACTCTCCCGAGCTCACCGTCCATCAGGTAGCCACGTTTGATTACTCTGTCGCGCTGCCCCAGCGTCTCGCCGAGCTAGAGTCCCCCGTCTCCCTCGCTGACCTACGCGGGGAAACGTGGCTTATTCCACCGCGCAGCCGCGAACTTCCTGAGTTAGCCGAGTTCTATGCCGAACTGTGGGATAGCCGGCCTAGCCTCAAGCCCGAAAAGACTCAGGATGTGGCCAGCCTCAATAGCGCAATTCCTATGGTCTCCAGTGGGCTGGGCGTAAGCATTGTGCCCAATTGCGCACCCGCTGTGCAGCCGCAAGGCATTTTTAGCCGTCCGATTGCCGATGACCTGCCGCACTATTACGCCATCGTGGCCTACCGCGCGGATCGCGAGCTGACCGCTGCCGCCCAAGACCTGGTGGACATCCTGCGCTCCCCGCAACGCACCCTGGCTTAGGTTTCCCCGCCTTAGTGGGCTACTATGAGTGCGTTGCAAGCCCCCATAGCTCAGTGGATTAGAGCAGTGGGTTTCTACCCCATGTGTCGCGGGTTCGAATCCTGCTGGGGGCACTTTTGAGAAACCCCCTTCTGCCGGCGAATATGCTGGTGGGAGGGGGTTTTTACGTTTTGGCCTATACCGTGGAATACGGTGGTTTACAGTCGTTTGCTGTCCCGCATGTCGTGGAATTGCATGGCCGTTTTTGCCCCCAAAACAATACGTCAAAACCGCTTCCACCAGTAACTTCCCCAAGACATAAAAATGACTCCGAGCCGAAAATCGACCCGGAGTCATCTCCCCCGAACGGCAGCTGCCACCAAGAAGTATAGCACACTATAATAGAACTAGACATCTAAAAATAGCCGAATAATTTGGGGGAAGTAATGGCAGGACGCGGTCCCGCACCAAAGAATCCAAAATCCCGTGCGAGAAGAAACCAACAAAACATCGAACAACGAGAAATCGTTGTCACCTTCGTACCGCAGCCTAAACTCACCGACATCTACGGCCCTACCAACCCCGCCACAGACGAGCCCTGGACAAACCAAACTCTCCGCTTCTGGGACACCCTCGCGGAATTCCCGCCCCTGAAGACTCAAGGCCTCCAAGAAACTCAGTGGCTCGATTTAGCACGCACCATGATTCTCGACGATGCCTACAACCGCGGCGACACCAAACTCGGCCCAGAACGCCGCCTACAACTCGCCCAATACGGCATTACGCCTGACAGCCTTGCCCGCCACCGCATCACCATGGCCACTGCAGACGAAGCTGAAGACAAGCGCCGCGCTTCCCGCGCCGCAGCAGACGTACGCGGCCGCTACCGCAGCCTAAAGGCGGTGGACTAACCCTATGGCATTCAAGCCCCGAGAGCCCGGAGAATTCCCCTCACTTGGTTGGGAATGTTTAGCGTGGATTGAAGAAAATCTCGCCCAGCCAGACACGTCCGAATACCAGCCGCTTATCCTCACCCCTGACCAAGCAAACTTCCTCATCCACTACTACCGACTCGACCCAGAGACCGGGCAGCGCCTATACACACGTGGCATTTTCTCCCGCCCGAAAGGCTCCGGCAAGTCACCACTGATGGGTGCAATTGGTGCTCTCGAAGCACTAGGGCCGGTGTGCTTCGGCGGGTGGGATGCCGCGGGGCAGCCTGTCGGTGTGCCGTGGTCAGAGTTTGTCACTCCTCGCGTACAGTTTGCCGCCGTGAATGAGGACCAGTCCAAGAATGCCTATGGGCCACTGTTGGAGATGCTGCGCGATGGGCCGGTCATCGATAACTATGACATTGACCCTATGGAGACGTTTATCGCGCTGCCCCGCGGCCGCATTGAGTTCATCACCTCTGGTGCTCTATCGAAGGAAGGCGGCCGGCCGGTGTGGGCGGCACTGGACCAGACGGAGGCGTGGACGAAGTCTAATGGTGGCGTAGCGCTGGCGGATACTCTGCGTCGTAACCTTGGTAAGGTTGGTGGGCATTCGATTGAGACGCCGAATGCTTTCCGCCCTGGCTCCGGCTCGGTAGCGGAGAAGACGTTTCAGGCGGTGGAGTTAGAGAATCAGGGCCGGTTGAAGCGCAGCACGATTCTTGTAGACCACCGTGAAGCCCCGTCGGATACGGACTTAGCTGACCACGATTCCCTCTACCGCGGTCTGGTGCATGCCTATGGTGATTCTGCCCGGGACAATGGTGGCTGGGTGGATATTGAGCGCATCATCACCGAAATTTGGGACCCCTCAACGGACCCTTCCGACGCGCGACAGTTCTACCTCAATCAAATCGTCTCCTCGTCTGATTCGTTCCTCTCCCACCTCGAGGTAGATGCCATTGAGGATAGGGATAAGGCTATCCAGCCAGGCGATAAGGTGGTGCTGGGGTTTGATGGTTCGAGGGGTCGTGTGCGTGGTAATGCGGATGCGACGGCGCTAATTGGGATGCGCGTGACAGACGGGCACCTTTTCGAGATTGCGGTGTGGCAGTCAAAGACGCCCCGCGACCCGGACTGGGAACCGGACACACGCCAGGTTGATGCCGTCGTACGTGACTGCTTTACTCGCTACCGTGTCGTGGGCATGTACTGCGACCCGTCCGGCTGGACGGAGCATGTTTCAGCGTGGGAAGCAGAATTCGCCCCGAAGCTAAAGGTTAAGGCCACCTCGTCGCATCCGTTGATGGCGTGGCCGAGGGGCAAAAGCGCCGCGGTGTACCAATCATTAAGTGAGTTTAGGCAGGCGGTAGTCAACCGTGACATTACCTACGACGGTGGACCGTATTTGCGCGCACACTTGTTGAACGCGAAGCGCAGGGAAACACGCACTGGATACTTACTGTATAAATCATCGCCGGAGTCTGCTGATAAAATTGACGCAGCGTATGCAGCAGTCATGGCCTATAAGTGCTATTTGGATGCTGTCTCGCACGGGGTGACGAAAAAGAAGAAAAAGAGGGGGTCGTTCATTTTATGATTCGGGGTCTAACGCACAATGAAGAAGACATTCTAGGAGTCTTAACTACCGAGGTCGCAGGGCACCGGCAGGGTAATAAGCAGCTGGCGTCGTACTATGACGGGACGCATCGCGTGCAGCGCATTGGAGTGGCTGTGCCGAATTCGTTGTCGGATATTGGCGTAGTCTCAGGCTGGCCGGCCACTGTGGTCGATACTTACGGCGATTTGCTGCGCATGGACGGGTTCATCTCGCCTGACTATGGCGAGCAGATGCGGCTTGTCACGCGTCGGTTCAATGTTCCGCTCCGCGTGTCGGAAGCTATTTTGGACATGCTGATTTTTGGGCTGGGTCTACTAGCTATAGAGCCCGACCCACACGGCGTATTCCGCCTACGGTCAGTATCGCCCTTATCTGGCTCACTGCTGTGGGATGACGCCACAAACGGGCCAGTAGCCGGGTACCGCCGCTCTGGAGTTAATTCCGAGGGCGTATACCGCGAAGTGCTCTACCTCCAGGGCGAAGTCATCGTCATTTCCAAAGACTCAACCGACATGGGCACGGTGCGCTCAGTAGAACGATTCAACGTTCCCGGCGGCGGGTTCCCCATGTTCCGTCTCCGTAATCGCCTACGCACATCGCATTGGTCTGGACAGTCAGAAATCACCCCAGCCGTGCGGTACCTGACCGACGCTGCCGCCCGCACCCTTGAAAACATGGAGTACAATTCCGAGTTTTATGCCTCCCCACAACGCTGGGCCACCGGCGCCTCACCCGAAGACTTCGGATACGACCCAGAGGGCATGACGGAGTTCGACCGCGTTGAAATGGGCTGGCGTACCTCTATCGGCAAAATGCTTGTCATCAACGGCGATGAGGACGACCCCAAGCAGCCCAGTGTCGGACAATTCGCGTCGTCTCCCCCAACTCCATTTATCGAGCAGGTACGTGCCTATTCTCAGTTGATTGCTTCTGAGTCGAAGATTCCTGCACAGTATTTTGGTTTCATGACGGAAAATCCGCCGTCGGGTGACTCGATTCGTGTGTGGAAAGAGCAACTGATTCGCGCATCTGAAATTAAGACGGAGTTGATGAATCCGGATTTGCTGGAGCTGGCCCGCGTATTGGTTCAGGTTTCGGACCTTGACCAGGACGTCGACGTTGAGGACCTGGTTGACGGGCTCGAGGTGGATTGGCGTGACCCGGCTACTGCGTCCAAGGCCGCTGATGCTGATTGGGCTCTAAAGCTACTGACTTCTGGAGTACTCGCACCTGATTCCGAAGTACTGCTGAAGAACCTGCATTTTTCGGCGGCTGACCGGCTTCAAATCGAGCAGGAGAATCGAAGTAAACGCCTATCCCAATTAGCGAAAGTGCTGGAGGCATCTTCAACCGAGGAACAATCACCCGAGGATACCCCGACTAAGAGCCCGGAGGATTCTGCACCGTCTCCACGACAAAAGGCCAGCGAAGATGCCAAGGAGGCACGTTAGATGGATGTGCAGCGTCCCTGGACGTCGATTACACCTGTAGTCGATTCCATTGCACGTAAAGCTATTGAAGACTTGAACTCTCGAGCTCGAGTTATTCCGGACCTTACTGCTGACCCTTATCGGCAAAAGGAGCTTTTGCGCCAGATGGTGAGAGAGACTATCGACTCGTATGGCATGGCCGTCTCTGATGCCACAATGGTGTGGCTAGAGGAGCAGGAAGACCACATGGGTATGCGGCCAGTGGAGTGGAAACCACGTCGGGTGGATTCTCACCAGGTTGAGGCGCGTATGGCGCATGATTTCGCGCCTTTGTTCTTCGAGGAGCAGGGTTATAATCGGACGTTAAATTCGATGGGGTTTATCGTTGCCGATGAGTTGTATTCCCGTCAGCGGAAGAATGCAGAGCATACGGCTTGGAAGGGTGGGGGTTCGTGGGCTCGTGTTGCGCATCCTGGGGCGTGTGCTTTTTGCACCCTTTTGGCCTCTCGCGGGTTTGATTACACTTCCCGGTCTGCTGCTGGTGGTGGGTATTCCGGTGCTCACTTTCATGACCATTGCCGGTGCCTTGTGATATGCCGTAAACGAGGCCATGTTGAGCTTCCAGAATCGACGATTAGAGCGCAAAAGATTTATGAAAAGGCCCTGGAAGAAGTTGACAGCACGAATCCGGATGCTGTGCTGAAGGCTATGCGCCAGGTGGGCGACCTGAGAAAATGAACACGTGTGCTATTATTTTGGGTGGTTACGGTTTGTATCCGGAAGGGATGAATGAGGCCGTAGTCCACAAACTGAACATTTAGGGGGAGACTGTGCCGCACGAGGACGCACGCACTGACAAGTCCGAAAAGGACACCACCGACGTGGATGCTGCCACCAACGCCGCAAAGGCTGAATCCGAAACCGCACCACCCGACTACCGTAAAAAGTACGAGGACATGCGGTCCCACTCTCGCACGTGGGAAACCCGGGCGGAAAAATCGTTAGCACAAGTCGAGCAGCTTACCGCGGATAAAGAGAAACTCGAATCCACGATTAAAGACCTACAATCCGAGCTCTCTACGGCCCAAAGCCAAGTTGAAGATGCTCAGCACAATCGTGATTTGATTATCCACATCGCGGCACTCGGCGGCGACGTAGAGCAACTATTCGATTCGAAAAGCTTCTGCGCAGCTGTCGATAAGCTCGACGCTGACGATGACGATTTTGAATCCACGCTTAAAGACCTCATCGGTAAGCACTCCCCCGCCGCCCCTACATCGTCGCGGCTTACCTGGGAATCACCTAATCAGGGCATTTCTCGGGGTGAGGAGCTGTGGCAAAGGCGTAAAAAGCGCCAGGGGGCGTAGTCCACATTCATCACATCATCGGGGGATATTATGCACATTCGGCCAGAAATTGACCGTTACTCTCCCAGCGACCTGTCGTGGCTGGGCTCTCGCCACGCAGTAGATAACGCCGAAACCGGCACGCTGGGCGAGAAGACTACCCATATTCGCACGTCCGTCCTACCCTCTGGCACCGCCTTGCACCGCGAAGGCGACTACTGGGTGCCAGTGACGTCAAAGGCGCAGTCCGTGGACGGGTTTCTGCTAACGGACCAGGACAATAATCCAGGCGAGGTTGTGCCGATTGTCTGGCACGGCCGTGTTCGCATTGACCGCCTTCCGGATTCCAACAACCGCGTGAACATCGCAGATTGCGACCACGCAGAGTTCACATTCGTGCACGAACCGCACGGTTCCTTGTGGAATGAGGATGGCTCCACCAACTTCGATGCCATCGGCGACGTACGGGAGGATTAATCATGGGTTCTATGCAAATTTGGAACGAGGTCCTCTCGCCTGAGGACCTGACTATCTACGCAAACCACTACCTGAACGACCTGCAGGCCGCCGGTGGTTCCCTGTCTGCTTACTTCCCAGACCAGCTGATAAACGATACGTTCTTCAGCTGGATGATCGAGCAGGACACCGGACGCCTGGCTGAGGTGCGCTCTGCAGACGCTGAGACGCCAATTGGCTCCATCGGCGGCGGCCAGAAGGCCATGATGCAGATGCCTCTGATTGGTCAGAAGGTCCGCATCAACGAGATGGACCAGCTGCGTAGCTTCCGCCAGGGAGATTCCCAGTTCCAGGAAGATGACATGACCAAGGCCACCGAGACGGTTGTCCGCGCAGTTGCTAACCGCGTCGAGGTCGCCCGCGGTGACGTTCTCACTACTGGCCGTGTGCGCTATATCGAAAATGGCGCCATCGTCGACGCCGGCATTGGCCGCGATGAGGAATTCGAGGTCACCCCGAAGAAGCACTGGGATGACCAGGACTCCGGCGCCCTGGAAGACATCATCTCGTGGGCTATGGCCTATGAGGATGCCAACGGTACCAAGCCGGGCACCATTATTGCCTCGCCGAAGGTTATCCAGAAGCTGCAGACGAATAAGCAGTTCCGCGATGCGGCGAATACCACCGGCGAGCTGGCTCGAGTCTCCTCCGGCGCTATTAACGCTGTGCTGCAGGACCAGGGACTTCCGGGGATTACGTCGTATTCTCGTTCTGTGCGTGATGGTAAGGCTGCGCGCCGAATTCTCGATGAGAATACGCTGTACTTCCTGCCGCCGGAGACTCAGTCTGGTCTGCTGGGCTATACCGTGTGGGGCCAGACGGTGGAGATGAATTCTCCGGAGTACAACCTATCTGGCGCTGGTCAGATTGCGGTGGGTGCTTGGCGTGAGAACGACCCGATGGCGTATTGGGTTCGTGCTAATTGTGCTGTTCAGCCGATTCTGACGAATCCGAATATGGCCATGGTTGCTCACGTGGTTAAGCCTGGTTCGACGAAGAAGGCTGGCCGTAGCGCTAAGTAGTCCAGTTTGGGGGTTCACGTGGACACGTACTGCACGATTGACGACGTTACTGACCGTTTAACCATTGAGGCGGATAAGGACGATAAACGTCTTATTTCGGCGATGGTTGATGAAGCCATGGTTGCTATTGATGCTTATTTGGGTAAGCATTTTGATGAGTCAGTTCCGGCGGCGGTTCGTGTGGTGTGTGCTCGTGTGGCTGCCCGCGCTGTCTCTCGTGGCTTGTCGTCTGCTCCTGTGGGTGCTGAGTCTCAGTCGTTTACTGCTGGGCCGTTTTCTACGAGTCAGAGTTTCGGGTCGAATTCGAATGCTGGCGGCGTTTTCTTAACGGCTGAGGATAAGCGTATGCTGCGCTCGGTTAGGGGTGGTCGTCGTGGCGCGTTCACGGTCTCGCTCTACTAAGTCGGGGTACCCACTCCCCTACACTGTGCAGGTTCGCCGTCGTGAGGATTCGGGGGAAGATTCTTTCGGTAATCCAGCAACTAGGTGGGGTAAGCCAAAGAATATTCGGGCTGCTGGTTGGTCTATTAGCGATTCCCCGGAATCTGGTCCGGATGATAAGGATATTCGGCGCGTGGATTGGGCCGGTGCGTTGTTTGCGCTTCCAGGTGATGTGCATGCCGGTGATTTAGTTCAACTCGGTGGTGTGGATTTCGTGGTTGCCGATGGCGGTCATGATTTCACGCATGGGCCGTGGTGGAACCCGGGCTTGGCGGAGTATAAGCTGCGTATTTTTGAGGGGGTAGAGCGTGGCTGACAACTTTAAGTTCAAGATGAATCACCAGTTTTTTAACCGCGTGCTCAAGGAATCATCGGAAACTAAGCAACTGGTTGATAACAAAGCCGAGGAGTTCCGGTCGAAGGTCGGCGAGCACTACGTCGTCAAGGAAGCGGAACCTGGTCATCGTAGGTGGCGTGCGCTTATCGTGCCGACTCCGTATGACTGGGAGGCCTACGGGCACGAGAAGAAGCATAATGTTTTGCAAAAGGCTGTAGGCGCCTACCCGGTCGCGTCGAAGTCACCGAAGAAGGGAGATTAAGTAATGCGGCATCCATCTGCGATTGTTGTCTCATGCTTAAAGCGGTGGCTTAAAGGCTCCGAGTTCGACGGAGTGCATGTGGCTACCAAGGTTCCGGATGGGTTTGTTGGTCCTATGGTTCGGGTTGATGCTGCTGCTCCTGACCGAGAGACACCGGTTACGGACCGCACTCGCATCATGCTGCAGATCTACGGCACCGACGATGAGTACTGCGTGGACTTACTGTCCGCCTGTCTGGAGGGTATGGAGGTTTCTTACCGTGCTGAGGGGGATATTTTGGATTGGGATACTGATACCGACCCGTATATTTTCCCTGACCCGGATAGGCCTTCTGCTATTCGTTGGCAGGGCGCGGGCACATTGTGGACAGCGTTAAGTTAAGTATTTTCATGTATAGTATGTGGTAACTGCCCTGCTTGGGGTGGTTACTCGGGGTAAAAAAATTTGGGGGAATTCGCATGTCACGTATGCGACAAAACATTGTTGTCGGCGCGCCCGAGGTCAAAAGCGGCGGCGCCGCATGGATTGGCATGGCGGGCATCAACCCGCTACAGACACCACACTCTGCATCTGTCAGGGTGGCTGCACTACCAACTGTCAACAAGTTCAGCCCAGCTGGCTACATCAGCGAGGACGGACTAACCAAGACTGTCGACCGTGATACCGAAAAGGTCGTGGACTGGAATGGTGACACCATGGCCGTGTTGCAGTCCAACCACTCGGTGCAAATCAAGTGCAAGTTCCACGAGATTGTCAATTCTCACGTTGCTACCGCCGTAATGGGTGAAGGCAACTTCCGTTCCCGTCACGATGGACGAGCAGTCCAGATGATTGACAACGCTACGGAAACTCCGTACCGCTCATTCATCTTTGACATTCACGGCGGCGAAGACCTGAAGGGCCGCTTGTTCATCCCGAATGGTCGCGTCACCGAGCTCGACGACCAGGTGTTCTCGCGAGGTGAGGTCGTAGGCTTCGACGCCACGATTGAGTGCTTCCCGGATGAAAACGGAAACAACCTCTACACCTACATCGACCGCCGCAACGTCAAGAAGGATGACGATGACCGCTTCCCAGATGATGGGCTACCGGTTGTATCCCTGGCAGAAATTGAAGACATTGTCCGCAATGCCCTCGATGGTATGCCAATCTCGCCGGATTTGGTTGCGGGTCTTTTCTATTCGCTCATCGACGGTAAGGGCGGATTGAACCTTGATTTCATCGAAAAGCTCACTACGCACCTGGCACCGCTTAACGGTGTGGACGATTTGCTGCAGCTGATTTCCGACCTGTTGGAAGGCAAAGACGCCGCCACGCTGATTAAGGACGTGGAAGCACTACCGTTTACTCCGCTGAATCGTCACAACCGTTGGGCCCAAGCAGTTGTAGACCTGCTTACCGGCTCCGGCGGACGTCAAACCATTGATGACCTAACCGGCGGCATCATCTAAACACTCACCTATTCGGGTAATTTTAAACACTACATTTTGGGGGAATATTTCATGGCCAACAACGACAGCCTGCTTTCTCAAATCACTAACTCCATCCGCGACCTGCAGCAGGAAGGCGGCGTGGAAAAGGACACTGCTGATTCTCTCACCGGCATGTTCTCTAATTTCAATACCATCATCGACAAGATTTCCGAATCTATTCCACAGCAGGTCTCCATGCTGGGGCGCACTGTCAAGGACGCCAAGACCCTTGCCGATGACCTCAAGCAGATTCTCGGCGGACCATTGGTCTTCCCTGGCACTGGCGTTCCTTCAGCTATCAAGGGCATCGAAGACGCACAGACTCGCCTGCATGACCTCGTGGCCGAACAGTTCGGCGATGCTGAAGCTCTCCCCGACAAGGCCGCAGAACATGTGAAGGAACTCGCGGACCACGCCGGCAAGGTCGGTTCCGCTGTGGATGATTTCGTTGGTTCTTCTTACGCTAAGAAGCTGTTCGACGGAATCACCCCGGGCGATGGCTTCCCAGAACTAGTAAGCAAGTTTGACGCTCTTCCCGAGGCTGACCGCAAGAAGCTCACGGACTTGGTCACCGGCATTGGTTCCTCCGCCCAGCCAATCGGTGCTGCCCTCATCAACATTCTGCGCGCATTCAACGAGGACACCAAGGAGGAAAAGTAATGGAATACAAGTACATTGACCGCGATAACTACGGCGAATTCAACCCCACCCACCTCGTGGACCGCCTCGAGTCGGCCGGCGTTATTCCACACGAAATGGCAGACGCACTCACCCAGGCTTCTAGCGCACTGCTGAACCTGGGTGACGATACTCGCAGTGAAGTGGAAAAGGCTATTTCTACCCTGGTGGATGAAGCTGAAACCGGCCAGGAAGTCCTGGATACCCTCAAGGCGAATATCGATACCGCTATTCATGAGCCGGACCCGCTGAAGAAGGTTGCCGACTTCAAGTCCGCGGCTGATGAGCTCGTTGATGGGCTTGAGGGCCAGCTGAAGGATCTTGGTCTGGAAAAGGTCTCTGACCTTTCTGAGATTCGTTCTGTTGCCCGTGACTTTGCTGAGGCGTTGGATACGCTGAATGCTTCGGCACCGATTGCACAGGTGGTTAAGAAGCTGCCTGGCGGTGCACTGCCTGGCTATGTGTTGGAGGCTTTGGCCAAGCTGCGACAGGATGAGCTTGATGAGCTGGCGAAGCACTTTGACGCTGTCACTGAGCGTGGTGGCAAACTTATTGGCGAGTTGGCTTCCTTGGGCGCTGATGAGGCTGTGCGCAAGGCTGTGAAGGCTGCTGAGGGATTGTCTCCTTTGCTGGCTGTGGCTTTGGCAGCGGGCTCTGTTGTTGTCCAGGGCGCTGAGGCGGTTAAGAGCATTGTTGATTTGGGCGTGGCGGTGAAGGCTGCTCTTATCAAGGGCTTGTTTACCGCGGGTAAGGGCCTTCTGGCTGCTCCGGTTATCGCGCAGTTTAAGGCAGCAAAGAAGCTTCCGTTTATTGTTGTTGCGCTGCAGATGTTCAATCATCATGAGGTGCGCCAGGCGCTGCTGTACGTCTTTAACGAGGTGCTTATTAACTCGCTGACAGCGTTTAACACTAAGGCCGTGGTCAAGGCTGTTCGCGCGGCGGTGGACTTCCTTGTCCTGTCTACGCCGATTCGCGTTGCGGTACGTGGCAATAATCTGTTGAAGATTCTCAATGGGCTGAATATTGGCCGTATCCTCTTCAACGTGTTCTTGCTGTCGCGACTGCCTCAGCTGGGTCATTTGCCGGTGCGCGGCTTAGGTCTACGCGGTGTAGAGACTTTAGCCGCTGGTTTGTTTGCTAACTGGCGCGTTCTGAAGACTGTGCTGACTCCGCTGGCGCTGAAGCCGGGCGTTCTTATCGGCGACGCGGTAGCGTTGATGGTGGTCGCGTATCTGGTTGTGGGTGCGTTGACTGCTTAATCAGATTCAGTCGAGTAGGGGCTGAGGGTGTATTCCCTCGGCCCCTATTCTTGTGTGTTGGTCGGCTGCCGGGGCTCGGGGTGGTCGATACTGTGTTTTATACTAGGGGTTGTATTGTGACGCTATTTTGGGGGTTTTATGCGTAATCGGGGGAATCTTGTTCACGGTGTGCCGAATATTTCTGCCGGTGGTGGTGCTTGGATTGGCCAGCCGGTGTCGAGTCCTTTTGCGGTGCCGTTGTCGGCGAGTGAGCCGCTGCGTCGTTTGCCGGGGGCGGGTATGGTTCCTGCTGGTTATGTGTCTGCTGATGGGGTGTCGGTGGATACGTCGGTGGATGCTGAGGAGTCGAAGTCGTGGTCTGGGCTATCGATGAGTACTGTCTCCTCGCCGGATGGGGTGAGCCTGTCGGTGTCGTTTATGGAGTTGGGTAACTCGGCGGTGATGCGGTTGACTCATCCCGATGGTGGCGTCAAAGAGTTGTTTGATTCTTCGCGTGTGGGGGTTGAGGAACGCCTTGATGGGGCGCTTCCTTATCGGTCGTTGAATTTTGATTTGTTGGCGGCTGATGGGCAGCGTGTGCGTTTGTTTGTTCCGCGTGCGGTGGTCACGTCGATTGATTCGCAGGCGTTTAACCGGGCCGAGTTGGCAGGCAGTGTGGTGACGTTGTCGTGCACACCGGATTCTAATGGTGTGTGCTTGTACCGCCTGATAGATAGGGACCCGCAGGAGCCTTCTTCACGTGGAAACGTAGGCCCGGATTTTGCGTTTGCTGGCAAGGTCCGCGAGTGGGTGGACTATATTACTGGCGATGGCAGGTTGACGAATCTTGGCGCGATTCGGGTGAATGTATCTACTGCTTTGGATATTATTTCTCGTATTTCTGAGCGGTCGTTGTTGGATGCGGTGGACCAGCTGATTAATCGTGTGGAGCACACGGTCGCCGATATGACTGATTCGGAGTTGCTGCGCATTATTGCGGATTGGGCTCCGCGGGACCTTATTAGTGGCGCTAACTTAGATAACTTTCGCGCTGCGTTTGACCATGCGATGTCGTGGGTTCGCAGGCGGAGTAAGTCTATTGCGCATGCGCTGAAGAAGATTGCCACACTGTGGTCGAGTGTTGGTATCGGCGGTCTGATTACCGGACTGGCCAACGGTGATGTGCAGCGGGCTGTTGGTGATTTTGTCTCCACGGTGGGGGCGAATTGGCAGGAGTGGCTTGATGCCATTATGCGTGGAGATGTTGACCATCTGATTGATAATGCGATTGCGTCGGTGAATTTCCCCGCGTTGGGTGATGCTTTGGCCGATCTGGTGTCCTCTGCTGGTTTCGCACAGTGGGCTGGGCCTATTCGTGCGTGGGCTGGCCGATTAGGACAGATGTCTGGCGATGTTGGAAAGATGGTTGGTGACGCGCTGCGTGGCTTTTTGAACAGGCAGAACATCACCGACGTTAATGAGTTCATTCGTGATGCGATGCGCCGCTGGGATGAGATTTCCGGTGATTTCATCAAGCGTATGACCTCGGGCGAGATTCTGTCTGATATTGCTCGTGCGGGTAGTAATCTCTACCGCGCGGCGCAGCGTTTGTGGGAATCGGTCATCGATATTGTTCGGGATAATTGGGATGTTTTTAACCCGTCAAATCTTGTTAAGGCATGGAATGCGTTTGTGGGTTCGTTGGACCCAGCCCAGTATGGCGATATTGCAAACCGGTTTTTGACGGACTGGAATAATCCTGCTGCTTTGGCTAACGATGTTGGTCTGCTGGCTAGCGCGGTAGCTAATGATATTGGTCAGGGTTTGATTGCTGCGCTGAATGCTTTGAATTTGGGGCAGGTGATTCCACAGCTGACAGGCGCGTGGGATGCGTTTTTAGATGGTGTGAATAAGGCTATCGCTGAGTTGTCGACGCAGGATTTGATTCTGGTGGGCGTGATGCTTGCTGTGCCGGTGATGGCTTTGTTGGCGGGGTTTGCGCTGACTGTGGTGTTGGCAGTGTTTGGTCAACCGTTGCTTGCAGTTCCGGTTGGTTTGGCAACGCTAGGTTTGTTGTTGGGCATGCTGGTCGTGGTTTTGGAGTTTTTCGGCTTCGGCTTAGGTGGTGTGCTTTTGCCGTGGGCGGCGGATTTGATTGTGATTGCCTTGTTGACTGGGCATCCGTTGGCGGCATTGTTTATTTTTTGGTCTGTGGTCAATGGTGCGAAGTTCATCATTTTGGATTTCCCACTTGTTGTTATTGCTGGCGCAGTGCCGGTTACATTGAAGTCCATTGTTCTGTTTGTGGCTGCAGGATGGGCTTTAGCTCATCTCGCAGCATTAGCTGCAGTCGTTCTGATGGTGGTGACGAAGGCTCGTATTTTACTGCGGATTACGCAGCCTCTGCGTTTGACCGGTGTGGAGAAAGCGGTTGTTGCGGTCGCTATTGCTGTGACGACGTTCGTCATTGTGGCGTTGTTTGCTTCTACTGTTGTGGGGCTCATTATCTTTTTGATGCTTCGCAGCTCTACTCTGTCAGGCCGGTCACTGTTGTTGAATTTGGTTCGCACAGTGGTTGTTGGTGGGGTGTTCTTGCCTGTTATTGGTGCGGGCATTGTGTTGGCGGTTTTGCGTTTGTTGCGGTTCCGTGTGCACTCTATTCCGCCAGTGGTCACTGCGGTTGCGGTGTCATTGCCGATTATGCAGGTATTGGTATTCCGGACGCTGGTAACGGCACGGCTTGCAAGTAAGCAGCTTCAGACGGCGATGCTGGTTGTTCGTCCGTTAGTACGTTTTGTTTTGTCGGTGCTGTTTTTGTTGTTTGCAACCGTGGGGGCTTTGCTTCCGGTAGCTGGTGCTGGTGTGGCTGCATTTGTCACGGCGCTTATTGCTATTCCGGCATCGATTATTTTCTATTTAGCGTCGGTGGCGTGGGTGGCGTCGAATGTGGCGGCGTTTCCGCTTTTGAAGAAGGCGGTAGCTCCAGTGTTGTTGGTGTTGGGGGCTATTGTTGCTTTGTCGTTTGTGGCCACGGCGGTTGCCACGCTTTTGCTTCTGCCAATTTTGGCGCCGCCGGTGATTGCTGCTGGCGCTGCTGTAGCTGCTGCTTTCGCCACGGTGGGTATTACTGTGGCGCTGTTTGTCGTCCATCAGCTGTCCTTGGTAGTGACTGGCCTGCGTGGTGCCAGCCAATTGCTGCTGCGCGTGGTAACTGCGGGTGTCATGCTTGCCGGCGTCGGGTTTATGGCCACTGGTATTTTTGCGGGAATTGGACCGTGGGCTTTACGGCTAGTGCTACGTGGTGTGGAAACTGTACGCGCAGTTATTTCTGTCGGGTTTATACCACTGTTTGCAGCCCCCACGCGGTTCTTGTATCCACTGCGTAAGGTAGGCACGTCTGTCATAAGTCTTGTTACAGCCCTGCTGTTTCCCTTAGCGCTGCTTACTTTACCGACACTGTTTTTGCCGTTTAGAGGCATTATTTACAGAATCGTGGTCCCGCTGGCGGTTGGTAAGTTCCTTCTTGGTTGGAACATCCTGCACTTTAGCGTGTCTGGCCTCTTAATAGCTTGGCTGTGGGGTTCACTTCTCGTTTCAGGGATTGCTTGGGCTGCGTGGATTGCATTGGGCGGTCCTACTAACCCTGCCACTACCCCAATCTGGGCTGTTGCGGGCGGTGCAGGAAATGTAGCGGCGGCAATTTTCGCATTCGCTGTTCTACTATTTTTGCTCACCCTTCCAACTGAAACGATACGCGCGATTATTTCCCCGATTGGTTTACCGTGGGCCTTTTTGGATGCATTTGGCATCGATACCGTGACTACGTTGGGGGTCGCGCTAGCGCATATCGTCGCTCGTACGCGGGGAATTATTGGGCGTATTTTCCGCCCTATTCTCCCGCTTATGGTAGGTATTCTCGCCTCGAGCGTTATTGCTGCGGCGCGATGGATGGGCTGGAAGCTTCCTATCATTGCTGCTCGCTTGCTTACCCCTGTTGCAATCGTGCTGGGCGTGAATCATCGTTTTGTCATCGCTGCACTTGTTGTTCTCACTTGGGTTGGGCAACGTCTTAAGAAGTGGCCAAAGTTCGCCCTCAGTAGTATTGCTACCGTTGTTTCTGCCATTGTGGTCGCACTTGCTACTGCCCGCGGGGCACGCCACTTACTCTTGGACGCTGGAGTTATTGCTGGTGCCTTCCCATGGATGAAGGCCCAAAAGGTGGAGCGGCTTGGTCTAGGGTTGATGATTTCTGCCTTCGTGACCATGTTTGTGGGGGTACCAATGCTGCTGGCCGCGCGAAAGTTGGCGCAGCCGTGGAGGATTCTGGCCAAAGTATCTTTGTTGACAATTGCGGTCACGTTTGCAGCGGCGGCGTTGACGATTGTTCCTGGTGTGGCGGGCGCGATTATTTTGTTCTTGTCTGCAGCTACGTTTGTGAGCATGCTTGCCACTCACCCGAGGGTTCTTTTAACGCCTTTGGCTGGACTACTTACGGTGGTGGCTGGTCTTGTTCTTGCCGCTGCGGTTGCATTCGTTGTTGCCGGTACACCGCTGCGTGTTGGCAGGCGACTCTTCCGACGTGCCCGTTTGGCCGCGGTCGTCGCAGCAACACCCATTATCGTATGGGCTGTATTGATTTTGTCGGCTGCCCTGTTGATTGTGACGGTGGCAAGTATCTCGCATACGATTCGGACCATAGACCTTATCTCGTCTATTGCGGTATTCGCCGGGGTTGTGGGCCTCTTGGGCGTTGTTTTGGGCTCGCTGGCGCTGACACTGTTCAACCGTGGGACAGGAGTGATGATTGCCGGCATCGTGACTGTCACTTTTATTGCTGTAGCCGGCCTCATTGTCACGTTGAGCCTTGTGCCGATTTACCTACGCATAGTCAATACGATTGCGTTCCCGCTGGTGGGTATTCCGTTGGATATTTTCAACCTTCTGACCCGGAATTCGCCGGTGGGGCGTCTACTGCGACTATGGGTTATCGGTCAGTTAGCGATTGTGGCTGCAGTATCTATTGGCCTTGTGGCTGTAGTGGTTGTCCTCAATGTTGCAGGGGCTGTTACTGGTTTCATGGCGTCAACTGGTATTGCGGTAGCAATCGTGCTTGTGTACCTGTACATACTCATACCAATTGTCATAATTATCGGCCTATTCTGGATAGCCGCTATTATCGCAGTGATCTTCTTAGCTCCTATTTTCGGATAGCGATAACACTAGTGCTGCTAATATAGAGGCATGGGTTTTCGTGGCGCCTATTCAGGGGATATAGGGCCACGGGGACACCGCAAAATCATAAACACGTTCTAAACGGGGGAATTGTTTCTAATGGCTGCAAAGAAGAACGCCAAGAAAAACACTAAGCCAACCAACGACTGGTTTAACTACACCACCACTAACGGCGACGACATCACTCTGCCGCCAATCGACTCCATCATCACCGTCGGCGACCGCCGCCGCGCCAAGCGAGACGGCCTCGACGATGAAGACTTCTCCTGGATGATTCTCGAGCGCGCCGCCGATAAATCCGACGACGGCACCCTCGAAGCCATCGACAACATGCGCATGGACGAATTCAACACCTTCATGCAGGACTGGAGCGAAGGCGGCGACAAAAGCTAGCCTTGGCGAAATCGTCTCCCTCATCGACGCCGTAGACTCCGACACCCGATTCGCTATGGCAGTCGAAAGGGAACTCATCGAAGCCGGTATACGCTGGCGGTGGATAAACGACGGCACAGACCGTGTCACGTGGAATGATGCCATCGCTCTGATTGCCACCGCTGGCCCAGACTCGGCGCTGGTGCGCAATGCACAAAAGAAGGATTGGGAATGGAACCTTACCAATCAACTCCTGGCGCATATTGCCGACCAGCAGGCGATGAGTGCTTGGGGAGGTAAGGGGCAAAAGCCTAAGCCTATTCCCCGCCCCGGAGTCGACGACAAGAAAACTGAAACTGCTGGAATTCAGGCAGAGGGACTTACCAAGCAAGAAATGGATGAATGGCTGGGCGATGACTGGCCTGGCATTGACGGGGGTTAAACATGGGTGCAAACTTCGATGTTGGTACCGGCTGGGTCAGTATCGTGCCGAAAATGGGAGATTTTTCCCAGGTACGCAAGCAGATTGATAAGGCTGTGGTCAGCCCTTCTGGCTCGTGGGGCGAAAAGCTGGGTGGCAAAATCACCCGTGGTCTGAAGAAGACGATGAAAGCTGGTGCTGTAGCCACCACCGCCGCTGCTGGTGTCAGCGCGGGTAAAGCCTTTAGTGATGGGTTTAACCGTCTTGCTTCGACTGACAAGGCAGAAAAGGCCCTTGAGGGTTTGGGCTACAAAGGCAAAGACATCGACCAGATTATGGGCAATGTCAATAAGTCCATTGAGGGCACCTCCTTTCTCATGGGTGATACCGCCCAGGTTGCCTCCGTCATGCTCAGCTCTGGTATTAAACCCGGCCAGGACCTCCAGGACACGCTAAGTCGAGTTGCCGACTCTGCTGCTCATTCTGGTGTTTCTATGGGCGAGATGGGTTCTATTTGGTCCAAGGTTGCTGCCCGTGGCCACGTTGACGGTGAAGTTATGGCCCAGTTGATGGACCGAGGAATCGGGCTGCAACAAAAACTTGCCGACCAAATGGGAGTGACAAAAGAAGAAGTCACCGACATGATTAGCGAAGGCAAGGTCTCTTTCGAGGACTTTTCCGACGCCATGAACGACATGTTCGACGGCGCCGCCCAAAAGCAACGCGAAACATTCAAAGGCTCCTTCGATACTATGGCGGCGTTTGCGTCTCACGTGACTGCTGCATTCATTCAGCCTTTCTACGATGGCATGATTCCCGTTTTCAATGCGCTGTCGGATGGGTTCGAGAGAATCACTCCACGGATTGGTGATTTCGCTGGACAGCTCTCAGACAAGATTGCCCCGATTTTTGACCATTTGGCTGATGACGTTATTCCGAAAATGTTCGACGCGATTTCGAACATTGATTTTGATTCGGTGATGGATTCGTTCACGTCGATGGGTAATTTAGCAGTCCAAGCATGGCCTGCAGTTGAACAACTAGGCAGTTCAGTAGCCCAGCTTCTCAGCGCCATCGCACCTATTCTGCCTTCCATTGTCACTGCCATGGGCTCTATTGCTGTCGGTAGTCTTCCTGCTATTGTCGACCTTCTCAATGCTCTCGCGCCGCTGATTTCTACCGTGGTTGTCCCGGCCGTTGAGATGCTCACCGACCAGATGGCCAAGCACCCAGGATTGGCTGCTGCGGCTGCTGGTGGGTTTATGACGTGGGCTAAGGTCATTGCTCCGATTACTCGCGGGTTTAAGGCGTTTAAGGCAGGCGGCGACATTCTCGCATCATTCGGGCCGAAGTTGGGCCCTGCGATTAAGGGGTTTATGGGATTCCGTAAGGCTTTGGGCGGAATCATGAAGTTCGGGCGAATCATCTTCACTGGGCTGCGTACTTTGCCTGCACTGTTGGCGGCTATTTTTGACACGAACCCAATTGGCCTTATTGTCACGGCTATTGCTGCTGTCGTTGCAGGTATTACACTCTTTTTGACAAAGACCGAGGTCGGGCATCAAATCTTGTCGAAGATTGGTGACGCGTTCCGCGCGTTTTGGGATTGGATTCAGCCTATCTTCTCCACTATTGGTGAGTGGTTTGCGAAAGCATGGGGCGTGATTCAACAGGTAGCTCCTTACATCATCACCGCGCTTATCACGCCTATTGTTATTCAATTCAATATTCTCAAAGCACTTCTCATGGCTGGATTTAACGCCATTAAGCTGGGCTGGGAGCTACTCGTAACCGGCATCCAAGCCCTGTGGGAAAACGTACTCAAACCCGCATGGGACGCTGTCGCACAAGCCCTACAGATCTTGTGGGAAGCAGCTATCCAACCAATCCTCAACCTGATAAAGCAGCTCTGGGAAGCTGTTGTAAACAGCATCAAAGCCCTCATCGATACGGTACTTATCCCAGCGTGGGACGCGATGAGCCAATTCCTGTCTGTAATCTGGAATAACGCTATTCAGCCAGTATTTAACGGGATTAAAGCCGTATGGAACACGGTTGTCAACGGTATCAAGGCCATTATTGACAACGTTCTTCTTCCTGCCTGGCAACACATGTCAGACTTTATTAAAGGCATTGTCGATGCACACGTTCGTCCTGCTTTCGACCGCATGAAGCAAGGGGTCGACCAAGTTAAGCAATGGTTTGAAAATGCCGCTGGTGGAATCAAGTCCGCATGGAACAGTGTCTGGGAAACTATTAAGTCAATCGCCGGCAAAATTGCCAACGTCGCCTACAACAACGGCATTCGCCCCGCATGGAACGCTGTATCCAAGGTAACTGGTGTAGGCGAGCTTCCTGAGGTCAGCTTCACCACCGGTGGCGTCATGCCCGGTTACACCCCAGGCCGCGACATACACACCTTCTTCTCGCCTACCGGCGGAACGCTCAACCTATCCGGTGGTGAGGCCATCATGCGGCCCGAATGGACCAGAGCAGTCGGCGGCCCAGCAGCTGTCGCACGTATGAACGCTACAGCACGAGCAGGAAAAGGCACCGGACTTTCCGGCTCCTTCGCCGACGGCGGTGTCCTCGGCGCCATCAAATCCACAGCAGGCAAAGCATGGAACGTCACCGACGACGTCATCAACAAAGCCATCGAACTCGGTGGTGACTTCGCCAACGCAGCAAAGAAACTCTTCGACGGCAAAATCAACGCTGTTAAAGACAAACTCGGCATCAGCAGCGGCACCGACCTAGCCAAATCCGTCGCACCCGCCTACCTCACTAAAGGCACCGACAACGCATGGAACTGGCTCAAAGACAAAGTCACCGCCGTAGCCAAAAAGGTCAAGGAGCACTTAAGCGTCGGCGGCGACGTCAACAAATACCGCGGACTAGTCACCCGCCTACTAAAAGAAAAAGGCCAACCAACATCCCTAGTCGACAGTGTCCTACGCCGCATGCAACAAGAATCCGGCGGCAACCCGCACGCAATTAATAATTGGGATTCTAACGCCGCCAAAGGCACCCCATCCAAGGGACTCATGCAAACCATCGACCCCACATTCCAATCCTACAAAGACCCCGGATTCGACGACATCTGGGACCCAGAGTCCAACATCCGCTCCTCCATGAACTACGCCATGTCCCGCTACGGTTCTCTCTCCGCGGCCTACGACCGCGCCGGAGGCTACAAAAAAGGCGGTGTACTACCTGCATTCTTGCGCGACTCCGGTGGTGTACTCCCCAATAACTCTGTTGCAGTCAACACGTCCGGCCAATCAGAGTGGGTACTTAACTCTCAACAGATGACTAATTTCGCTGAAGGCATTACCTATGCCGCCCAGCACTTGGACGCCACCGCTAAGGCCTTCTCAGAAGGCGTCGAAGCATGGCTTAACGGTCAAGAAGAACGCGTCGGCGCCCCCATCGAATGGGGCTCACAATTCCTCGGCGACGTACTTGCCGACATCACCGACGACCTCGGCTCCCCCTGGGGCATTGACGGGGTCAACGCCCCAGACATTCTTGACAATCAAGGCCGTGTCAAAGTCGCTGTCGCCGGTACCTCCGACGACCCCGGCAAAAACGCCCTCCCGCCAGTCGAGGTTCACCTCAACATGAATGGCGACAATATGGAAGTCTCCTCCGACGACGTCCGCCGCGGCGTCAACCAAGCCCTCGACGATTATCAACGTCGAATCGAAGCACTCGAACGCGGAGTCAAAATCAACACCTTCACCACCCCAATGGTCGTCTAGCAGGAGGAGAGCACAGTGGACATCCAACTAACCGACTACAAAGGCCACACCTGGCACCTCGCCGGCGCCCAGGAAGGCGACGAAGGCGTCACCCTACATAAAATCTCCGGTACCGACGGGAAACTATCTGACCACCCAGTACCAACCACCCAGCACTTCCCCACCCACACCTACGATACGGCCACCCCAGAGCCCATCAGCCCAACCCTCACAGTCAGCATCACCCACACCACCAGACTGACCACTGAAACCACTATCCGCCGATTCCTTGACGGCCTCGACTTCTACAAACCCGCCATACTCACCTTCCACCAACCCCGCCAACCCGAACTCCAACTCTTCGTCCACCTCGAGTCGCCCATCGGACTTCCCGAAGAAACCGCCCCCACAGACACCACCACCCTCGAAATACACCTCACCGCCCAAGACGGCCGCTACTTCGGCCCCGAACACACCTCCACCGGAATCACCACCATCGAAAACACCGGACAACTCCCCCTCTGGCCCACCATCCACTGGAAAGGCCTCACCGCCCGCGTCACCGAAGACAAAAACGGCCCCATCATCCTCCCACCAGCACTCGGCACAACCGGCCTCATCTACCACACCAACCCCGACACCGGCGGACTCGTCACCGACACACACGGCTACCCCAACCACAACGCCTGGGCCACACTCCGCGGCATCGCCTGGACACGCCCCATCATGCCCGGCGACGCCACCGCCATCGACTGCCACAAATGCCACATCCACTGGCGCAACGAATACCTACAACCATGGGCACAAACAGGAGGAATAATCAGCAATGCAGGAACATCAAACAATTCAAATGGCCGCACTTGGGCAACGGCATCAGGACGACCACACGCCGTTCGTCTATTTGACTGACAAATACCTCACCCCACAAGCCATCATCACCGGCTACACCAAGTTCAAAGCCAACGACAAAGTCAACGACGCCGGCACCTTCACCCTCGAAGTACCCGCCAACCACCCCGTCGTCGACCTCCTCATCCCACCACTAGCCTTCGACGGCGACCCCAACTCCACCCTGCGCAAACTCACCGACATCCAACAATTCCTCGTCGTCGAATACGGCCACACTCGCTACACCTACTTCGTCGACACCATCATCGACCACGCACAACAACACGACCCCACCGTTGAAATCACCGGCACCTCCATCCACGACCTGGCCAACTACCTCGTCATGGAATCCAACCCACTGACCATCAAAGCCATCCAACCCAAATACATGGACGTACGCGCCGGCGACTCTTTACGTGTCATTAAGACTTTCATCTTGATGAACCTGCGCCGCCTATACCAATTCGACTTACTGCCCGATGCCGACCCATGGTCGCCTATTGCTTGGCGTGATTACGCTGACTGGCCGATTATGGTCAATCCACTCCACAAATCCACCACCACCCCCTGGACTGTGCTTGCCGCCCGCTTCGACTCACTTGCCGACCTGACAAAAGAAACCCTCGACGCCGCCGGACTCCGCCTGACCATTACACTCTGGATGCCCTGGGACAAGCAACCATTCCCCACCCACACCCGACTGTGGAAGCCTACCTTCATCATCGACATCGTCCCCCTCACCAATGATTCCTCCGTCGCTGGACACATCAGAGAAGGCGTTAAAAACATCAGCCGCCGCTGGGACCCCGAAGACAACGTCTCCACTGTCGGCCTCGGCGACCGCACCAACCCAGACGGCTACAAACCCTGGGTTATGCTCCGTCCCACCCACATCGACTACGCCACCAGCGACGTCACCATCACACGCTCCAAGTACGCAGACGTCACCGTCGGTGGAAAATCCCCCAACGCCATCAACCAACTGTTGAAGCGGGCAACCGCCACTTTCGTCGGCGGAGCCATCGCTGGCGCCAAAAACGCCTGGCCCGGAAACGACAAACAACTCGACGACCTACAAAACAAACTCGAAAAAGCCACCGGCAAACTCACCGAAGACAAACTACTCGCCTTCACTCACCACCAAGCCACCCGCAGAGCACGACACCTCGGCCCCTACCGACGCCGCGAACTCGTCGCCTCCGGAGAAGGCTTCACCATCGAAGGACAACAACAAGCCTACGAAGCACTCGCCAAAGGCAGAGGCAACCTCTCAGCCTCATTCAAACTCGCCGATAATTGCCCCTACCAGCTTGGCTACGAAGTAAACGTCGGCGACCAAATCGGCATCCAATGGCGAAACATGAACCTCTCCACCTGGATTGACGAAGCCACCATCAGCCACACACCCGGCACACCACCCAAAACCGAACTAGCTGTCGGCGAAGCACAACCCCGCCAATCCGCCCTCCAACAACTCAACGAAAATCAAAAACACATCTCCGCCACAACGAAACGACTCAAAACCCTCATAGGGTAAAATCACCACACAGGAACACCAGTTCCACACACAATGGGGGATAAAACATGGGAGTATGCCTAAACCGCGACACACCACCAGGCGCATGGGTCGTCAACCAACCCATACTCAACGCCACCAACCAACTACACGCGCTCTTCTTCGGCCCAGATGACTACACCACCGGCCGAAACACCATCGAAGCGCTCACACCAGCCCTACACAGCTGGCTCAACAACTAAAACCACAAAACAAGGGGGAAATAATCATGCCACTGTACGGACTCGACGTATCCGAACACAACAACGGACTCAACCTACACACCGCACAACAAGAAGGCTACGACTTCGCCATCATCCGCATCTGCGACGGAACCTACAAAGACCCCATCTTCAACTCCCACCTGAAGGACGCAGAAACCGCAGGGCTTATCACCAGCGGATACTGGTACCTCCGCGCCCCCTCCGAAGGCACCACCATCGCCCAACAAGTCGACACCATCGACCAACAATTACAAGGCCGCAAAGACCTCCCCATCTGGATAGACGTCGAATCCATCGACCCTTCAGGCAACGCCCTCCTCTCCGGAAACGACGTCTGGGCAGCAAAACACGAACTCGAATGCCGCGGCTACACCGTCCCCGGCATCTACTCCGGCGCCTGGTACTGGGAGAAAATGATAGGCGGCGAACCCTCCATGGACGGCCTCGGCGCCCTCTGGGTCTCCAACTACGGAGCTCAAAACAGTCACGGCACCGCCGCACAACTCTACCCAGGCGACGACAGCCCACGCTGGAACTACCCACTCGGCGACCACACCCCCGACATCCTCCAATACGGCTCCAACGGACACGCAGCCGCCTACCCCGGCGTCGTAGACATCAACGCCTACCGCGGCACCCATGACGACCTCAAACACCTACTCAACCAATAACCCCCATACACACCAGAAACCCCGCACACACCAGAAAGGAGAAACAACTATGCCAAAGCACGCACAAAACATCATCCACCCACAACAATTCCAACTCGACCGCGGCATCACCCACTCCCCCTGGTACCTCCGACAAACCATCTACACCGTCACCGGCCTCATCGCTCTCACCGTCACCGCATTCGGTATTGCCAGCCCCGACCAAGTTGATACCTGGCTACAAAACACCAGTGGTATCACTGCCACCATTGCCAGCGTCCTAGCAGCAATCACCACCGGCGAACACTCTGACTATCGGCCCATTCCAGCCCAGCCACCACAGGAGGCGCAACCAAGCCCGCACACCCCTGCGCCGCCACGTGCTACGCGCACCACTCCACAAGGAGCAACGCCCGGACACCCCGCACCCAACCCACAACAACCGCTCCAATAACCCAACAACACACCAAAGGAGGCACACCATGACACCACTAACAACCATCATCGCCACAGGCACCACCAGCACCATCACCGGCATAGCCTCCTGGGTAACCGCCACCATCAACGCACACTCAAAAGAACGACAAACCCACGAACAAAACCGCTACCCCGAATGGAAAGCGTTCGTCGACACTATCCAACAAGAAACCCATCAACTCACCGACCGAGTCAACAATCTCCAAGACCAAGTGGACTCACTCCGCGGCCGCGTCAACACACTCAGCCACAAGTACAACTCCGCACTCAGCCACATCACCGAATGGCGACAAGCACACCCAGAAGAAATCCCCCACCACCCAGCACCAACAGCAATCAAACCCGACCTCTAAACCACCATGAGCAACAAGAACCCACACCACCCAGGAACCCCACACCACTTACGCCAATATGTCCGAAACCGCGACAACCACACCTGCCAGAAATGCCGCAAACCAGGACACGAAGTAGACCACATCACCCCAATAAGCCAAGGCGGAACACACAACCTAGAAAACCTCCGCGTACTTTGTCACCAATGCCACAAAAAGAAAACAACACAAGAAACCCGCACCGGAAAGGCAAAGAAGAAAAAGCTCCTCAACCTGCCACAACAGCCCCACCCAGGATTAATCAACTAGCCACATAGGAAAACAATTTCTCCACCACTAGCACCCTGCCCCCCAATCTACAAGCCCACAAACTGAAATTAAGATAAAAATCCATTAACCTAAACTTAGAAATCTCAAGGAGAAACAACAATATAAGAGGAAACAAGAATGAAATCCCCCACTAAACTCGCAGCAGTAGCAGCCGCAGCCGCAGCCCTCATCGCAGGAAACACCTCCGCCCTCGCCGCAACACCAGGCAACACCATCCTCACCGGTGACAGCGTAGTAGCCAACCCAACCGTACCTGACTACTGGAAGAATAAAGCAAACATCAAAGTAAACACCGGTGTCGGCTGTGTTACAGACGGGGCCATCGCCGACGAAATCGCCAACGCATCCGGCGGCGCACACGTCGACCAGTACCAATGCGCAGGCGCCTCCTTTTCCACCGGCGGTGTACATATCGACAATGCCCTGCGCACCGCAGCTCAACACGGTGACCTCAACCCACAAACCAAAAACGTAGTCATCGTCGCAGGAGCCAATGACACCTATCCCTACGGCCCCGACGTCCAAGCATCAGACCGCGCAATCCGCAACGGCCTCCGCAATGCCATCAACATCGCCCACCACCACGCCCCCAACGCCAAAGTCATGGTAGTCGGCTACCCCCACGTCTCTTTCAACAACATGTCCTGCTACAACAGCGGACTCGGCTCATCCAACCCCCTCCCCATTCCGGCCGGCAACACTGCAGGTACCGAGCAACGCCTACAGAACACCCTCCGCGAAGTAGCACAACAAAACAAAGCCACCTTCCTCGACGCATGGCCAATGTCCGAAGGACACGACGCCTGTTCCCCAGACCGCTGGTGGGTAAACCTCATCGACATTATGCCACCAGCACCAGGCAATCTTCCTCTCCACCTCAATGCTCACGGCACTCACGCCTACGGCCAATTCATCGGACACAACCTCGCTAAGTAACCCAAACAACAAAGATTCCCGTGCAACCCCAAAATGCACGGGAATTTCCCGTCTAACAAAGAAACCCCATGAAAATTACAAAAATCAGCACAGCACTCGCCACCGCAGCACTAACAACCACACTCCTAGCCCCCACCGCGCAAGCCCTCCAACCAGGAGACAAATACGTAGCACTCGGCGACTCCTACGCCTCAACCGGCACCATCACACAACCAGTCCTTGGCAGCACCCCAGCCTGCGTCAAGGACCAAGACAACTACCCACACCAGCTAGCCAAACAACTCAACCTACAACTCGACGATGCCTCCTGCGCCTGGGCATTCACCTATCAATACGACAACCCCCAACACCACGCACTCCCCCTCACCGCCCCAACCCCACAAAAGCAACACCTCACCCCCGACACCAAACTAGTCACCATCACACTCGGAGGAAACGACGCAGGACTAGCTGCCCTCTTCGCAACCTGCACACCACACATCCAAATCCCTGGACTCCCCGACTGCGCCCCCATCGCAAAACCCATAACCGACGCAAGCATCCACAACCCCGACATCACCGGCCGAAACCTAAAACAACGTCTCATCGATATAGCCAACGACGCCAAAAGACGCGCACCCCAAGCCCAGATCTTCTTCACTGGATACTACACAGCAGCCACCCCAGAACACCGCTGCCCCGAAAGCGGCTACCTCTCCCTTAACGACCGCAAATACATCAACAACTTCCTCACCGAAGTCAACCGCACTATCCAGCAAGCAGCACAAGAAACACACACTAACTACATCACCCCACCAAACGACCCCGAAGGATGGTGCAAACCCCCACACCAACGAAACTCAAACTACTACGGCCTACCCGAACAAAACCTCATCGCCCACCCCACCTCACTAGGCCAAAAACACATGGCCCAAGAAATCGCACGCAACATCCACTAACCCAACACCCCAAACCCAAAAGCAGAACAAATGAACGCCAAAAATAAACTCAACACCACCAAAGAAACCCTCCAAGGCATGCAACACATGCTCAAAATGACCAAACAACGCGGATTCCTAACCCACAACGCATCAACAAAAGCAAAACTACTAGGCCTCCGAAACATCGCCCGCTACCGCTTCTCTCCCGCAAGCAACCTAGAAACCGCCTACCAAATAGCCCCAAACACCACAGCAATCATTGACGACGACACACAACTCACCTACGCACAACTCCGCCACAACGCACGCAGCCTCGCCCAATGGCTCACAAACTACGCACAACAACACAACCTCAAACCCCACCAACTCAACTACGGAATCCTAGCCCGCAACTCTTCCGGAGCCGCCACAGCAATACTCGCCCGCTCCTACAACGGCGCAATAGCCAACATGCTCAACATCCAAGGCTCCCCAGAACAAATCAACAACCTCATCCAACAAAACAACATCAAACTCATCATCACCGACCCCGAATTTCTCCCCAAAATCCCCCACAACACCGATAAAATCATCATCAACGACACCACAACAACCCCAAACCCAAACCACATCACCCTCAACCACATCACCCAAACCACCCCAAAAATCAAACTCCCCCTCATCCCCAAACAAACCCCCTACATCCTCTACTCCTCCGGCACAACAGGAACCCCCAAGGGAATCCAACGCAAAGAACCCACCTTCCCAGTAACCCTCGGCGCCATCCTCGACAACCTCGACTGGCACGCCAACCAAACCATCTACATCCCCTGCACCCTCTTCCACACCTGGGGCATCGGAGCCCTCAACATCGCCATCGCAGGAACCTGCACAATGATCATGTCCCGGCACTTCGACCCCGACAAAGGCATGCAAATCATCCAAAAATACAAATGCGACGGCGCCGTAACCTCCCCAATTTTCTACAAAAACATGCTCGACAAAAAATACGACATGAGCAGCCTAAAATGGATAGGCTCCGGCGGAAACAAAGTCACCCCACAACTCGTCCACGACGTAAACCAACACTTCGGACGCCCCATCCTCACCACCATATACGGCTCCACCGAAGCCGACCTCGTCGCCTGCGCTAACCCCCAACAACTCGCCAACGACCCCACCACAGTAGGAACACCAGTAACAGGCGTCCAAGTCACCATTCGCGACCCACAAGGAAACCCCCTACCACAAGGAAAAACCGGCCAAATCACCATCAAAAGCCCCATGATGCTCACCGGCTACACCAACCCAAACAAGAAACCCCCATACACGCAGGACGGAATGCTACAAATGGGCGACACCGGATACATCGATAACAACAACCAACTCCACGTCCTCGGCCGCTCAGACTCAATGATCATCGTCGGCGGAGAAAACGTCCACCCAGAATCAGTAACAGCAACCATAGAATCAATGCCCGACGTCGCCGAAGCGGCGTGCATCGGAGTCGAAGACAAAGACACCTTCCAAAGAATCGCCGCCTACGTCGTCACACACAAACCCCACACTCTCACCCCAAAACAAATCCAACAACACGTCGCCCAAAACCTCGCCGACCACTCCATCCCCCGAGATGTCCACTTCATCGACAAACTCCCACGCAACATCATGGGCAAAATCCAAATCAACCAACTAACCAAACTCCACAACCACCCCCACTAAAATTGCACCACCGCCACACACAAACTATGGTACAAATCACGTACGAAACCAGTACGCAACCATTTCACCAAACGAAAGGAAAACAAATGATTGCAGACCTCGTAACCAACGCACAAGAAGCAGCACACGCAGCCATCTCCAACGGCTGGGACGCCCTCGAGCAGGCAAGCCTTTTCTTCCGCAAGCTGCCATACCTCATCCCAGACGCACTCAACGAGTTCAACCGCAACATCCTCGGCTTCTAAAACACAAGCCAAACAACCCCCGAGGCCACCAAACCTCGGGGGTTTACTCATACCCCCCCACCCAGGGGCAACCCCCGCCCCCACAACTCTCCAACCCACGGGCGACCAAGGCGTTTAGGGTGTGTACGGGTCTGGAGGGCGGGGTGCGTGGGCTTTGTGCCTTGTTCCAGTCGTGAGCTGGTGGCCTGCGCCTCAGGTGGATAGTTACTGAATAATGTCCGTCTTCAGTGGGTCGTTGAGTCAGGCTACAAGGCGTGCGGGGGCGACTAGCGCCCTTGTGTTTGGGGCGTATTCGTCGCCTGATGATTACAGGTTACCTGCGGGCGGGGTTTTGGGGGGTTTCTGCGTCGGTTGGTGGGATTATGCTTTCTCCCATTCGCTTATCCAGTGGCGGTGTGTGGGTTCTCCGTCGAAGTAGTACACGTCGGTCATGCCGCCGTGGTCGCCGAGGTATTCGGCGTATTCCCATTCCCCTGCTGGTGGTGTGCCGTCGGGGTTCCATGCGCGGGGTAGGTCGGGGCGTGGGGTGAGGGCGCGAAGCGGTGTCACTGTCCGAAACTGTGATTTAGGGTTGACCACGACGGCTTTTTCTTCATTGTCCTGGTCGCTTGCCACGTAGATGAATAGCGCCTTGCTTATTGCGGTTTCACACCACATTCCCCGGCACTGTGTGCGTTCTTCTTCGGTCATGTCTGCAAGTGTTTTCATGCTTTCTCCTGATAGTTGGCAGCTGCGAGTAGGGCTAGTCCGAGTTCGCGGACGTGGCTGGGGCTTGGTGCATTAACCCAGTGGTTATCGAAGATGATTGATATTCGCTCACCATCTTCGTTTAACAGCACACTCGCTAGTCTGGTCCACCAATCGATTGTGTCGCGTACATCCGGCTCTGGCAGTTCCGGTGCTAGCAGGCCCGCGTCTGCGAGGTCTTGTGCAATGCATTCCGGCTCGCGGCAAACGTCGAAACCGTGACGGTCGATTACTTCTGCTGCTTTGGCTTGATTACTCATCGTGGTCTCCTAGGATGATTTCTTTGAGGTAGCCTGCGATGATTGCGGGGTTTTGCTGCTCGTTATTTGCTGCTTTGGTTTCCATAGCCAGAATTAGGCCTTTAACCTGCTCGCGTAGGCGGATTACTTCTTGTGCGAGTTGTGGGGCTGCGGCTGCGAGGTTTACGTCGTGGTCGTTCCTGTTCCAATCGACTGCCTGGTCTGCGTTCCATAGCACTTCTCCGTGCTCGCTGGTAATACAATCGGAGTTTTTTGCTTCCCATGGCCCTGATGTGGCTTGGTCGAGTAGGTATTTCAGGTGGGTGGTGGTGAGGTCAGTCATTGGTGGGGTCTCCTAGTGTTGTATGCTTGGTTGTAACACACCGTCCCCGCTCACAATGTGAATTGTGATGGGGCGGTTTTCTCATTCCTGTACCTCGGTGAGTGTGTAGCGCTTGCCGGTCGGGGTGAGGTTTTTAGGGTTCAACTGGGCGAAATACTGCTCTCCATATGTATAGAAATCGCAGAAAATATCTCCTGTATCCACATTTTTGGATAGCATGATTACTTGCCCAAGGTTGGGGTGTATTGCTTCCGCGAAATGGTGTTTACAGTTGTCCCATTCGACTTCGGCCATTGTGGGTTGTGGGAGTGGTGGGAGGACTTTTTCGATGGTGCTTTTGCTGGATTCAATGGTGCTAGCGCCAAGCTTCCACCCCACCTCTAGACAATCCCAAAGGAAGCTAAGCGTCCCATACGCTCGGATGATTTCTTGGCGGGTGGGGTTAGTCATTGGTGGTCTCCTTGTTGTGTGCGTGGACTTCGTCCGTAATGACCCCCGTCACGTAGCGGGTTACGGACATGGCGGCGACGGTGATGGCGGCACCCGCTACGGCAAACGTCACGACTATTGCGATTTTTGTTCGTATCGGCGCGTCCTGACCAATGCAGGTAAAGACAGCAAACGCGCCTAGGAATGCTGCGCCTACCAGTGCTTCGGTAATCATTCCTGCACCTCCGTGAGTGTGTAGCGGCGACCAGTAAGGGTGAGGTCTTGAGAAGGCTCGCAGGGTAAATAAACCACCCCGCCTGTCTTGATGAGGAGGGTCACTTTCTTAGAATCCGGGGTCGTACCAAGCATGATCACCTTTCCCCAGGTGGGGTGTTCTGCTTCTGCGAGGTAGTGCTTATCATCGTCCCACTCAACCTCGGCCATAGTGGGGCGTGGCTTGGGAGGAAGGACGCGGAGGATGGTTTGGCGTAGTTCTCTAGTTTCGTCGAGTCTTCCGGAAATGGAGGATAGGTAAGTGTCGGCCAAGTAGGTGATATCGCTTAGCGCTTCGTGTGCGTTGATGATTTCTTGGCGTGTTGGGTTGGTCATTGTTTCTCCTTGGTGTTTATTTGTCTGCCCAGAGGTCGTAGGCGCGGTCTTGCCAGGAGTCATCCTCTAGTTCATCGAGTTCGTCTGGGTTGGGTTCGTCTGTGTCATCAAAGGGCCATGCGTAAATCATTGGGCTTCCTTCCATGTGATGGTGATGTCAGCACCTGGTGGGGTTGTTTGGGTGGCGTAGTGTTTGGTGGCTTGGAGGTGGGTGACGCGGCTGTCGTTTTTGAGGATGCCGCCGGATTCTAAGCCGTCGAGTATGGAGCGGGCTAGTTTGTCGGCATCGGGTTTGACTGCTGGTACGTCGTAGCGGGGTCGTTTGGGTCTGGGTAGGTAGAAGTCCATGGATACGTCTACGGGGCCGTCTATCGGCGCGCTGGGCTTGTTTTTGGCGGCTTCTTGTTTGATGGCTCGCATCCATGCGGGGAGCTTCTTCGAGGACTCAATGAGCCTGCCGTTACCCACATGCCTTTTTGACCCTTTGGGCGCAGGTTCTCCGTACACCCGGAAAGTGATGCTGTTGCTCAAAATGGTGGTTGCTTTCTTTGTGGTTTGTGGTTGCAGCGTTGGGCGGTGCCGTTGGCGTAGTACATGCCGTTGTCGTCACACAGGGAGCAAGCATCGATAGCTTGGCGGCGGGCTTGTGTGGCTTCCTCGGCTTGGCGAGTTGTGCTCTCTGCTTCCGCTGCGTCGTTGATGAGTGTGCGTAGCAGGCCGGGGCCTTTGGGGTGTGGGCGGCGCTCAAATTCTTGGGTTCCGGCTTTGATGGCGGTGTCGCTGATTCCGGCTTGGCGAGCGCGGCGCGTAGCGTCCGCAAGCTCGTCGAGGGAAAGTCTGCCAGCCTTCTTCCCCGCTCCTTGATCACCGTTACTTGGCTGGCTAACAGTAACCCTATTTTGGGACGGGTCGGGTCGGGTCGGGGGCGAGGGACAGGCCTAGGGAGTCCCTTGGGTTGTCCCCTGGGCTGTCCCCTCCCGTGTCCCTTGGGGACATTTCGGCAAACCTGCTGGTTGTGGCATTATCGCTTGTTTGATTAGTTCTCTGTTTGCGTTTCTTTTGTCGTTCGATTTCGCGTTTTTCGTAGACCTGTTTACGCGAGGGTTGCATGTCAAACCAATCATGGAATGCATAGCATTTAGCACCAGAATCGTCCTTGTATTCAGACCACAATCCGTTCTTAATTAGCGCTTTAATTTGTGCCGGGGTGCCGCCGAGGGCGCGGACACGCTTAGCTGAAATCACGCCATCGGTGAGGTGCTTCGCGCACCAGACACCAGAGGTTAGCCAAAGACCACGAGCCGCCATTGGAAGATTCTCTACTTTTGGATGGTCGTAGAAACCATCGTCTACTTTGAACCATGGCATGGCGTGTCCCTCCTAGTGGTCATTGAGTTTTAGGGAATCTTCAAGCACCCACAGGTAGGTTTGGGCGCGGTGAATGTGCTTGTGTATCTCCCGAATTTTGTAGAGGTTGTCCGCGCTTCTGGATAGGGCTGCTGCTTCTTTTAGCCGGTATGCGGCTTGATGTTTGAGGTTCTTGTTGAACTCGTCAGTGCTCATCGTCTTGTACCTCCTTTTCTATGGATTGGAATAGGTGGATGAGTGCGTCGAGGAAGTCTGGCCGGGCGCAGTACAAGTCGCGGGATTCCAAGTAGGCGCGCATGTCCTCACGCTGCTGGTGGGTAGGCATTTAGTTGCTGCTTCCGATTCCGTTGGTGTCGCGTTCGCTGTGTGGGAGTTCGCGGACTTCACAGATTTCGTTGGTGGCGATGGGGATGGTGACGAGTTGGGCGATGTAGTCGCCGGCCTGAATGTGCTGTGTCGTAGCGCCAGTGTTATGCAGGCTGATTTTGATGTCGCCGCGATATCCGCTATCTACGACGCCGGTGCCGTTACTCAGCACTAGGTGCTTCTTAATCCCGGTGGAGCTGCGTACAAACAACATGCCCACATGTCCACGGGGCACAGCAACGTGTACGCCGGTGTCCCCTACCCTGTGGGCGCCCACGGGTACGGTCAGGTCGTGTTTCAGGGCCAGGTCCATGCCGGCGTCGTCTTTGTAGGCTTGGCGCGGCTGTGCGGCACCATCATCAAGCTGGTAATAAATCATTGGGGGTCCTTTCATAAAAGAAAAGGCCCCGCGTGTGGACTGTGGAGGTCCTAAACAGCGGGGCTAGTGGTTGAGTAGGTGGGTTAGCGCGTAGGCGGATTGGGGGACTACGCCGTTTCCTAGGGCTTTAATCTGCTGATTGCGAGGGGATAAGGTTTCTCCTAAAACAAAGTCGCGTTTTGCAGGCGGGTGCGCAGCGACAAGTCCAGATAGGACTCGTTAATATCGCCACCGATATACCGCCGCCCGGTTTCAACTGCGACTTTCCCCGTTGTTCCAGAACCATGGAACGGGTCGAACACGACACCGCGGGGTGGACACGATGAAACAATGCAGCGACGAGCAAGCTCCGGCGGCATCACAGCTTCATGCGACCCCGGGAACGGCTGTGTAGGAATCGACCACACACTCCCCGGGTTCCGCCCGTTGTGCGCACCAGACCACGCCCCGGTCGCGGAATTCCCTTTATTCGTATGACCAGAACGAGCCCGGCGCGAAGGCGACCGGTCCCCGTCGTAGAGCACGCGCAAAGGGTCTAGGTCAAAAAGTGCTCTAACGAACGCGAGAACATGAACACCTGCTCATAGTTCTGCGACACGCGGTCCGAGCATGATTCGGGCATTCCGTTTGGTTTGTCCCAAATCACCGCCGATCTCAGACACCAGCCGTCGGTCTGCATGTCTTTAGCCACCATCCAGGGCACGCCACATAGTTGACCATCGACACGCTTATCGCCAAGGTTCAGCCAAACCACGCCGTGCGGCTTCAGTTTCGGCATGAGGGCCGAGAAAAGGTAAACGAGCTTATCTACGTAGGCTCCAACTCTTTTCTCTTGGCCCCATTGTTCTGGGTGTCCGGCGTAGTCACGTTGGTGCCAATAAGGCGGTGAGGTCACCACACAATCAACGGATTCTTTTTCGAGACTATTTACAACGCTGAAGGCGTCACCGTGAAAGAGAGTGACGTCCGGCGATTCGTAAAAAAGATTAGACAAGGCCAGGCACCTCCGTACACAATTTGCCTTTCATTAAAATGGAGGGGTTTGGTCTTGGCCTGCCTGTGCCGGCGGGGTGGACCATGCGCCGCTGGTGGCTGTTTGGCCCTGCTGGGTGGCGTTGTTCCACTGCTGCTGCGCATTGTTGGGCTGCTGTCCGCCGCCTCCTTGTCCGCGTGGGATGAAGGTAACCTCATCGGCGTTAATCTTGTGCTTGCTACGCTTGTCGCCGGTGTTCTTGTCCTCCCACTTGTCTTGCTTCAGACTGCCGAGGACAACCACGGGGCGCTTCCCATTCTGGGTGTAGTCCTGCAGGAAGTTCTCGCCCTTCTTGCCCCAAAAAGTCACATCGATGAAGGTGGGGTCTCCGTCTTCCCACTGCTGGGACTGTTGGTTGTATTGGCGGGTGTTGTGGGCCAGGGTGAACTCCACGACGCTCTTACCGTTAGGCGTAAATCGTCGCTCCGGCTCTCGGGTGAGGTTGCCGCTGATAGTGATGTCGTTGGTCATTTACTTCTCCTTGGGGAAGATGATGGGTGAGACGGTGTGCAGCTTTGCTTTGGCTAGTCGCATGACTTCCTGCATTTCGGCATCCGCGTCTGGTTGCGTGCGGCGCTGGATTACCTCATGCCAGCAACGCAGGTTCCCGGTCACCACCATGCGGGTTTCCACAGCGTTTGGGAGGAAAGCTCGGGCGGCTTCGCGTGCCTGCTTACGCGAGAGACCTGCGGCGAGTAGTTTTTCATCCGAGTCCTCGTAAAAATCCAACGCCCCCTCTGCGTCCAGTTCAAGGTCATCTCGCAGCGATTGGCTGTTTCGCATGGCGGGTGGTGCCACAATGTTTACGTTGTTGGCGTTGATGAAGCGCTGCGATTCGACCGAGAATGATAGGTGTCGGTGGCGGGTTAGTTCTGCGAGGAAAGCACGGGACACGCCGGTGAAGTACAACGTTGCTGTGGCGTGCTCTGCAATTGACCAGTGGCCTTGGTCGCCTAGCGTGCGGCGTAGGTAGTCCGCGTCGTTGTAGGTGGCTTCATTCGGGCGGTGGAAGCTCCGGTAGCAGTTACGCCCGGCCATAGTCAGCAGGGTTTCCGCATCCGTTGATGCGTCCTGAATGCTCATCCACTCACTGATTGCTTTCTCATCAATCTTAGTGTGGGCAAGCAGGCGGACTTCTGGGGTGACGATGTTGACCATTTACTGCTCCTGTAGTTCGTTCCAGCGGGTGCGTCCGAGGTCGAGGACTGCTTGGGGCACATCACTTTCTTCGCGGATTTCGTTCATGAAGTCGGTGACTGCCTCGGGGCTGGTGAGTTCAGCAAGAGCGGCCTTGACGTCCTCAACAAACTGGTCATCATCTTCCGGCTCCGGTTCTTGCTTCTTCTTCGGCGCCGGTGCCGACAGGGCCTGCTGCGCCACATCCTGACGAGTAGCCTTTTGCCGAATGGGTTCCGACGTATCCACAAAGCTCTCGGAATCGAAGTACACATCCCCTAGTTCATCGGGGAACGCCTTTCGGAAGGCGCCAGCGGCTGCGTTCTTTCCCAGCATGAAGGTTGGCTTCGCATCCCACATTGGCGTTAGGTTTCCTTCTCGGCCCCAAGTTTGCTTGGACTCATCCCAAGTAACGACATGCGGGAATGGTTCACCGTCTCGGTACACAATGACCTTGGCGAACTCCGGATACCCCATGCGGGCCACGTTCCACGTGTCGCGCCATTCCGTCTCCTGCCCGGTGGACTGGTCGATTCCCTTATACAGCCAATCGCCTTCGCGGTAGGTGCCGCCCTCCTGCTTAGCGATACGTCGAGCTGTTCGACGTGCTCCGCCGATACCGACTTGGAGGGTGTAGGTCTTACCGTTCTTCGTCTTGCGCTCAATGAGGGCGATTTGCGACGGGTCTTGAGGGTTCAGGCCCAACGCTTCGGCGCGGGCGAAGAACATTTTCAGGTGATTGGCTGGAATTTGCTTGTACCCTAGCTGCTCAATGAGCGTCATTTCCTGCTCGTTGAACTTAGCGATTTCATTACTCATTTAGATGTTCCTTTCGTCGTCGAATCGGTCGAGGGTGATTTCTGTGAGTGTGAGGGCTGTTTCTAGGTCGTGGCCGTGCTCGGTGAAATGCTTTATGAGGTAGATGGCTTGGTCGGCGAACGCTGTAAGTGCGTTGTAATTGGCGTCGGTGGCGGTGCGGGCCACCTCCAAACGCCGGTAGGGCATATCACTGGGCTTGCTCATAGGTTCTGGCGCTCCTGGTCGATGGTGGTTTCTATCTCGTGGCAAAGGTCGCGCAGCTTGGACCAGTGTTCTCCGTGGTCTCGAGTCCAGTCGAGAACATAAGATTCCAGCTGGTTAAGTGCGCGTTTCTTTTCCTGCTTGTTGATGTAGGCGGGTTCTGGTGTGAATAGGGGCATTAGTTGACTACCTTTGTTAGTCGTAGGCGTGTGGAGCCGCGGCGGGTTTTGGTGTTGAACTCGGTGTAGAGGTCTGGGTGTGCGGTCTTAAACGCCTTCGAGTCGAATGTCTTAGTGTCCTTGGTGGTGGACACACTCACCTTGTAGCCGGCGTGGTTCCCGGCGTAGGAATCGCCCAGGAGTTTCAGCAGGTCTTTCTTGTACCCCTTCGCCAGGTCAGACCAGCTGGCGGCTTTTTCCTCCGCGTCCGCTAACTGCGCCACAAGGTCTTCTACCTCGTCCGCGTCCTCTAGGCTGGTGACCTCACCCATCCAATCCGGGGTAGTACCGTCCAGCCACGCGAACCACTCATCCGCTACCCGTTTAAGGTGCTCAATACACTTCTCGTCTCGGGTGAGGATAAACGTGGTCTGCTCCCCCTCCTTGAATGGAGGATTGTTCTCAGGCGCATCCAGCCGCTCCTCTACCCGCAGAACGCAGGCTTGCGCGCCCGTATGCCAGAGATTCGCTTGGCACTGCAGGTAATAGCCATCGGGGACTTGTTCGTGCCACTTACCACCAGACAGTGCATGACCTCTAGTTTTGATTTCCCCAATCACTTCCCCATCCTCACTGAAAAGGTCTGGGGTACCACACAAGCGTTCATCGTCCGGGTTGATGATGATGGTCTGCGGATTTGAGTTATACCGCAGGCGCGTATCCGGCGAATCAAGCTCAACCGGAGTCTCACCTGCTTTCACAAGCAACGGGTTAAGACGTTCATTCCATTCTGGATCCAGCGTTGCCGCAATTAAAGGCTCTTGGGACGATCCCCACCTAGTGATGGCGTTTCCGGTGAAATTGTCGCCGAACGTCTTTTTCTCCCTAAGTGTTTTCCACGGAGATGCTTTCTGACTGTTTAGGTCCCTTAGCTCCGTTGAGGTGAGGTGCTGACGGCGGAACTCATGCCACTCATCATCATCCTTCGGCTTAAAAAGCTTCATTTCTTCCTCCTCCTTCTCCTACGCCAAAGCACACGCCGCGCTGCACGCGCATGCCACGGACAAAACCGAAAACCAACGCCCAAACCATCAATCTCCCCACCTGGGACATGACAGCCCTCAAATAAACAAGGGCCGGGCAAATCAAACGCCCGACCCAAAAAATTCCAAGCATCATACTCAGACAAAAAAGAAATAAGACGCCCATCAAACTCCACCCAAAACCGACCACCATACTCAACAGGCTCAATCCCCTCCGGACCATGGCCTACATCCATACTGGCGGCACCGAAATAACCCAATGGAAGACAAATCCAACCAAACCACCGAAAATTCCGGTAGCCCAAGCGAAACGGATACGCTTCGCGGCAACATCCTGCCAGTAGGCAAGTTCCTTATGGGTTGGTTCGCGGCGCTCTGGTCGTTTATTTGTGGTTTGGGTGTGCATTGCGGACTTTCCTTTCATGGGCTGCGATTTGGCCGGCAACACTGTTCGCACAACCAGCGAGATTCCAAATCTGTCGCCGGGTTTTCTCCGGCAAATGAGCACACCTGTAAATCATCTTCAGGCGAGTCTTAATATCAGTCATGTGGGTCTTCGCCTCAGCATGCGTAATCTGACGCATCTTTTACCTCCAAATCATTACAAAAGTTCGATTAGTTCGTTGGAACATACGTTTTATAAAACCCATTGGTTCTCCCCCATCAGATATGCGTCGCACCAATCCGTCTTAGTGCGGTAGGTTCGCCCGGTTTTCACGGAGCGGAGTTCTTTCCGGCGCATGAGTACCCGTACTGTTTCCGGGTCCATGCTCATGTATTCGGCTGCTTCCCTGCTGGTCAGCCACGTGGTAGTGTCCATTACAGACCTCCCTTTTGAGTGTCGTACTAAAAAAGGCCCACCTCATTGGGCCTTAACGATCGGCCCCACACTCCCAATTCGTAGGGGCCGCACTTATGTCTTATTAAGGGTCGGGTGCAGGCGCGGGCTAGTGGCGGGGCCACCCACGCCTTCACTTACGGCGGCAGTAACACGCCACACCCACCCCTAGTACGCAGCCGGGGAGTTGCACCCCGGTGGTCTTTTGTAAGCACAAATTTCTTTAGCCCCCGTAGTAGGTGCAAAAGAAAAAGTGTTTGTCTACTCTGCGCTTGGCTCTTGCTGGCAGGTCGCCCTGCACAGCACAACGGACAAGACCAACGAGCGGCTAAGCCGCATACTTTTCGAAATATCTATCCGCTATCTGCTGAAAATGAGGCTTCATATCCTTATGCCGGGACAAGTAAGCGTATGCACTGTTACAAGCACGGCATCCGCGCCTGTTGGATTTACTAATTACCAAGTTCCCAGGGCAAAAGGCATGGCCATTCGAACAGTGGGTTTTCACAGCATTGTGATGGCGCCCATTGCGCACTTTATCTAGGGTGTTTTCCTTCCTTGAGCCCCAGCGCAGATTTTCTAGCCGATTATCTTTCGGGTCGTCATTCCAGTGACATGCTTCCATGCCATCAGGGCACGGACCAACAAAAGCCTCTAAGACGGCTCGGTGAACATGCGTTGAGGTTCCTTTTCCTCCGCGGAAAAGATTCACCCGTAAATGGGAAGTTCTACCGTCGTTAGCTGGGGATAATATCTTTCCTTTTAGGGGTTGGTTAACCCCGTTAGACAGAGTGATGATTCGGGGTAGAGACCTCACTCTTCCTCCGCTAGAAACCTCGTAGTAGCCTTCCCAACCGGGGATTGGTCTCCATTCTTCTTTCATTTCCTTGTTCTCTTTCTTCCCTCCCTGTTTGGGAGAGCGTGCCGGTGCGTGGACTTGAACCACACGAGTGCCCTTACCGGCCTGTTATTTACGTCCTTGGTAGTTCCCTCCCGCTTACGACGGGGTTCCTGCCTGTCGGCTTGGCCTAATGCTTCACGGACACGTCAACGTGGTTCTTAAGCCCGGTATCTTCTATCAGGACAATCCACTTTTCAGTTCTCTATACAACGTTTTCCGCCCAGGCCTAATCCCTTGGGAGTTAAGTCACCTTGACGAAACTTTGGGACACACTGGTCCCCGTGCCCGTGGGGAGGCTCGCACTCCCCAGGCCTGCTAAGTCGGGCTATTCGGTGGCGTCTATGCGGCGCCACAACCTTTTTCTCCTGTCCTCAACAGCGCGATATGTCCGCTGCAGATGGATTGCCTGCTCTAATGCGTCCTCATTTCCGTAGGCCGCGATAAGGTATTTGTCCTCCCATTCCTCCCAAGGAAGTCCGTTGCGAACTGCAAATTTCTTCGATTTTTCTTGAGCGATATACTTATGGCTGCCATCTCGGACGTGGTCGTCTCTCTTTCCGTTTAATCGCCTGCGCTTCGATTCCACGCCCCCCTTGGTGCGTCCTAGCGCAATGGAAACGGGATGAACTCGGCCAGAAATGACCGCGAGCGTTTCAGCATCCTTATAGCGCCTACCTGGGATTCCCATTAAGCAGACTCCGCATCCTGCCATTCAACGAGACGGCATTCGGTATCAAGCACTCCGGATGAACCTGGCTCAAGAGGCTCAACAATGGCAATGGCATCCATTCGAACACCTCCATCGGCGCCGGCACTCGCCACTCGGAAAGTGGAAGGCAATTCATAATTCCCCAACCGACCAACAGAACTTCCCCGGCTGGCCCCACGGCCCCGCAGCCAAGACCATAGACTGGTAAACATCAACAACACTCCTTTAAATACACTCGACCATTACCGCCTACACGCGGGGCTTTCTTATACGTGCTTCACTTGTTTTGGGGACACATCCCCAGAAAGCGAGGTGAGTAAGTTGGCTAAATCTGCCGGTAAAAGTTCAGGGAAGTCATTTAGAAGCGCCATCACAGGGCGTTTCGTAAAAGCTTCCACAGCTGCTCGACATCCAAAGACCACTGTTTCTGAGTCACGGTCTAAGAAATCGAAGTAGCTAATCCGCGTCCTGGTCTGCCATGTGGTAGTCCAGGGCGTGCCCTACAAGAGCTTCAATGACATCCGGCAAGATTTTGTATTCAATGTGAATACCTTCCGAAGCCCCATCAACGTCGATATTGATTCCCGATTCGTCGGGCGCAATGTTCAGCTTGCAAATTTTCGAAAACATCCTATTCACCTCCTTTATGCTGTGTAGTACTGGTCCCACACGCGCTGCATCAACGGGCGGTCTGCTTCGGTGTAACCATTAACCTGGCGCACCTGACCATTGGATAGGGTGAGGTCGTACTTTTGCGGCTCCTGCCCCTTTTCCAGCGTGTACAGGGCCTTCATGCGCTTACCGAACATCGGCGCCACGGACTTCATCTTCTTGTTGGAAAGATTCTTCGACTTCAAAAAATCCGCCGTGTACAAAGGCCGGGTTTCCGGGTCCAACTCCGGCACCTCACCCAAACCACGCGCCAGAACAATCCGCGCCTTCGCCTCCAAATGGTCAGGATGAATCAAACCCTTCGCCGCCTGACACAACTCCATCCGCATCTGAGACTCACGCATCAAAGCATTCAACTGATGCTCCTCAGCACGAGGATTAATCGCACCACCCTTGTGGAAGTAGGCATCGAGGGCGTTAGCGGCTTCGAGCTGGTAGGCCTCAAGTGTTGGGCGTGCCGCTTCGGAGACGCGGTTGGTGTCGATGGTGGCCAGCCACATCGTGAGAGTACGACGATCAACCATGAACATTTCACGGTTCTTTCCGTCTGCTCCAACTGAGGTCATCATGACCCCGGTTGCCCATGACTTCTCATGGAGCTTGCGGCGCTGAGCCTTGCTGTCGATGCCGAGTGCGTCGCAGATTGGTCGCAGCACTGCCCATTCGGTGCCATCCTTCTGCACCGCCATGATGGGGTTAGAAGTTCCGGGAACTGGTATAGTGACAAGTTGATTATTCATTGTGATACACTCCTTTGTGAGTTGATTGTTTTTGGCTCGGTGTTCCAGCACCGGGCCTTTTCTTATGCGGCGGTTCGTCCAGTTGGGCGGCGGCGGAACCTTACTCGCTCCGTGGCCGCTTCTTCGCGTGTAGTGACGAATGCTGTTTCAAAGTCAACGGCGAAGTTGTTTAGGACTGAGCCGATGACGCGGCCGGTTGCCTCTTTCCCCGGCTGAATCCAGCGGGATGCGGTGGAGGGTGGTACGCCTAGTTTTTCGGCGAAGCGCGATAACGTGACGTACTTTTCAAGTTGTTCATCGACCCATTCCTGGCGCAGTCGAGTGGTATCGATTACCTGCATGACCTGTCCTTTCGTGGGTGTAATTTCAGCACTGCAATTTGTTCTTGCGGCACTGGAATCAAGAATACACAGATTTTCTAGTCTTGCAAGTTTTTCTTGTTTTGCTGCAATGACTTGCTTTTTTGCTAGTCTGCAAAATACAATCAGGGCATGGAATCAACACGATGGTGGACGTACCTCAGCGAAGTGATGGGCGATGACACTGCCACAAAAGCCGCCAAGAAAACGGGAATCAGCGCATCAAATTTCACCCGCTGGAAGCAGGGTGCTAACGCAGACCCCGAGTTTGTTGTGAAGGTCGCTCGTGCCTACAAGGTGAACGTGCGAAGAGCGCTTGTAGAAGCGAACTTCATCACAGAGGAAGAGGCGGGGTTCATTAAAGAGCAACCAGGTCAAACTGAAGCTCACCTCTATGAATCCCTACAAAAACTCAAAAACATCATCGAGGAATCAGAGGGCGTGGTTAAAAGCATGTATGAAGAACGTCGCCGCCAAACCCCACATCTCACCCCCGTGTCCGACCCGTCTGGTTCACTGCATGATGACGATGATGGTGTTGTCCGCGAGTTTGACTACTCCCCCGACGAATACGCCGCCGACTCATCACCCAACGAGCAAGAAGAACGCGAAAAACGAGGAGAAGACCTAATTGACTGACCTAACTGGACGTAAACAACTTTTACAACAGCCTGGTCAAAGGCACTTGGAGGGCAAGAAATGTACTTGGTTCGACCCCTGCATAAAGCCTAGCTTGGCCAGCCTATTCACCCCTTGGGGCCAGCCATAGACGCACTGAAACCGGCTATCTCACCTATCAGGGTGAGAAGTCCGCCCCCTGGAGGACTTATCGCCGGTTTCACACTCATCATATCCTGAAAGTTGACTTTTAACAACGTACGGACATTAATGATTGAAGCTCTTATTCAGGCGGCTGAGGCCCGCGGCTACCGCATTAGGTGGCATCTTGGCGGTCCGAAAGCAGCATGGCTCCCCCACCGGTCCACCATCAGCCTGCGCGTAGGCATGGATGACACAACTACCCTGTGCTCTCTCGCCCACGAGTTGGGCCATGCGCATTATGGTGACCCGCCCGGCCACCACGGGGCACATGAGCTACGCGCCGACAGGTTCGCCGCCCGCCTCCTCATCAACCCGGCAGACTACGCCGCTACTGAAGCAATCTACGGACCACACCCCACCCTCCTCGCCGCAGAGCTAGGAGTCACAGTCAAAGTCCTCAAAACCTGGCAAACCATCTACGAAAGGAAACTAGCAGCATGAACACCACATACCAGCTACCCACCATCAATTCAGACTGGAGCAACGTACAAATTAACGGTGAGTACTACCACCGCGATGAAATACGCAAAGCCGCGTACACCTCGAACAGTGAAAGCGTGAGCGAATATTTCTTCAACGTCACCCTCGTCTGCGAACCTGACAACCCGTACTCGAAGTCGGGGAAGGCCATCTCAGTGCGCAACGGCAACGACATTCTGGGCTATATTCCCTCCGACGTAGCCAAAACTTACTACCCAGAAATTGCCCGCATCTGCGCAAGCGGAACCATTGCAGAAACAAATGCCCGGCTCTGGATTTCAGGTAACCTCTTTAGCCCTGACCCGCGAATGGAGCTATCAATCGCCCTCCTCGCCCCAGGTCTTAACGTTCCGCTAAACAACCCGCCGCTAGACGGATGGGGCCTAATCCCCTACGGAAAGCCGATTCAAGTCACAAAAGAATCGGACCACTTCGACATCTTGCAAGACTACGTCCCGGAATCAGGCAAGGGCCCACTGTTCGTCACATTGCACAAGGCTAATCTGGGCGTAAAGAAAGTCCGTGTAGGCGTGGAGGTTCGACTCGACGGGGAACGAATCGGTGAGCTCACGAAAGCCTCCAGCGAGAAACTGCTCCCCGCCATCGAGCACCTCAATGCACAAGGACTCGATGCCGTTTGCTACGCAACCATTCAAGGATCTGCCATTGCAGCAGAGGTTACCTTGCACCTTCTGCGGGCAAATGAGATGGACGACGAAAGCCTGAACCCAGAAGTAGCTCCACTCCCCCAACTCGTACCTTTCGAACCTGATCCAGACGACTACAACGTTCCGGATGCATACATCCCGCAGCGGGGCGATGCAGCAATCAAGCCATCCCCCGAAGAGAAGAGTTTCGAACACCAATCGTCTGCTTATGTAGATACTGCGGCATTAACCACTCCTGCCACAGGTGCGCCATGGGAGATGCTCCTAAACCCTGATGATTCTGAACGTGCCACGCCCTTCCAACGTGGATACGTACGTGGGCAAATCTGCCAACACTTCCCAGGTAACAAGGCGCCAAGGATCGACTACGCCACTGTCAACCAGTGCGCAAATATCTTGCGGTACTTCGACAAATCCCCGGCCCCATTGACGCAGCATGGCCGCGGCTCTAAGGCTCTGTGGTGGACGCTCATGGCGGTTGTTTTCTTCCTGGTGGCATTATTTTCAAATATCCCAGTTATTGGGCCGGTGATTGTGTTTATTTGGTTAGCAGTCATCATCCACCATTTTGTGACACGTCGTGGCTTGAAGGGGCCGTTCGGCAAGCAAACGTAGAACACAAAAAATGGCCACCCATTCACCCCGGCGACGTTGGAAATCAATGGGGTGAAGGGTGGCAGCAATCAGCACGAGAGGCCATGCGTTTTACAATCCGCATACCGCGCAGTCTAAGAAGCCGACCAGCGGAAACGCACTATATTAGCAGGTGAGCATATGCGCGCGCACCTATAGACCACACCAACCCAAAACACCCACACCCACAAACTAGTGAAACCAAGAAAGCACAGATAGGATATGAACCATGACGACTTTGAACCCCCGCAAGAAGCGCCGGGCGTTCCTCACGGGCCTCGGCAGCGTCCTGGACCTCAACGGCCAGACGACCTTTCGACGAACCCATATTTTTTAAAAACCAGCGCCCAAGAGGAATTCTCGGCTAGACTCGCCACCACACCCTATAACTCAAATAGGATTTAGGAGCACCCCGTGGATTTTCTGGCTACCATGGCCTCGGTTTGTACAATCGCCACACTTTTTCTGGCCTTACTATCCAAAGCCTTCAAATCGGTAAGTTACAATGCTAAGCAACGCAGGCTCTCCGAAGAATTAGACTCGCTTCGCAAGGCAGAAGAATCTCTCCGACAACCCCATTCTTCGTTTACGAACGAATCTATTTACTGGGCCAGTCAGAAACAAATACGCGAAAATACAATTCGCTATATTGCACTCAAGGAGTACCCGAAAAGTCAGCTTGTTATCCCCATCGCTGTAGCAATACTTTCTTTTACAGTTACCGTTTGCTTCACTGGCTCGTTTCTTATAGAGGTAGAAAATTTTACCTTTAAACTCGACTACCTCGTGTGGGCTATTGAATGCGGTTTTGCTTGGGGGGTAATGTGTTTTTGCTTGGCAGCCATCGGGGAAAGGCAAATGTGCCTCGAAGATTACGCAAAGCAACTAAGGAATGGCTCTTTTCCCCTTGCTCCTCGGCAACCCCAGGACGGTGCACAGTTCTACGGTAAGAGTAGCTGGTACCGTTACAACCTCTCTTGGCTAGTATATTCCGCTTTTTACACCATCGTATTCTTCTGCATATTCCTACCAACTGCCTCTATTAGCTCAAAGGAGTTTGGTTGGTACCACTGGCTAGGGTTAGCAGAATTTTTGGCTATCTGGTTTGTAGGGTCTGGAGCAGTAAATGCATTTTTAAAGTGGGTATACGAAAAGGATTTTACTCCTCAATATGCTGATTCCCCCGAGACAGCTGACGACCAAGAAACTACAGATTCAGAAAACACCAAAAAGAACGGCCAAAGCTCCGAAGAATAATGTATGCCTTCAATTAAACCCTATAAAACCGCTAAAGGGAGGGCGTGGCGTGTGCAGTACCGCGACCCGGCTGGTAAGAACAAGACTAAGCAGGGATTCCGCACCAAGAACGAGGCACAAGCCTGGGCGGATAAAAACGCCACCACCATACGTACCGGCGACTGGATAGACCCCAACGCCGGCAAAGTAACTATTGGGGAACTCGGGGCACGCTGGCTAGAGATGCAAACCCACCTCAAACCATCCACCCTGCGGACAACTGAGCAGACCTGGCGCATTCACGTAAAACCACGTTGGGGGGACACGCCTATCAGGGCGGTGCGGGCCTCCGAGGTACAGCACTGGCTATCGAGCACTGAGCGCTCCGCATCAATCGTGAGGAAGAACCATGCGATGCTGTCCCAAATCCTAGACATGGCGGTTCGTGACGGGATAGTTAAATCCAACCCGGCGAAGGGTGTAACCCTTCCGAGGAAGGCGAAGGCCAGGAAGGTGTATCTCAGTTGGGAGCAGCTTGCCGCATTTTCCGAGGAGTGTGGGAATAATGCGCCCATCGTGTGGCTGCTAGGCACTGTGGGGCTTCGGTGGGGTGAGCTTGCCGGACTGCAGGTCCAGGACGTGAATGTTTTGCGGAGGCGGATTGCTGTGCGCAGGAATGCTGTCACCGTGGGGTACGACGTAAAAATAGGCACTCCGAAGACACATGAGTCTCGGGTGGTTGCTGTTCCCCAGTTTGTGATGGATATGTTGGTTCCGCTGATGGATGGCAAGGGGCAGGCTGCTTGGGTGTGGTGTAGGTCGGATGGGTCGCCTTTGCGGGTTCCGTCGTCTAACACGTGGTTTTACTGTGCGTTGAAGCGCAGCATGGAGAAATACCCTGATTTCCCGCGTGTTACCCCGCATGGGCTTCGGCATGTGGCGGCAGGGTTGATGATTTCGTCAGGGGCGCATCCGAAAGTTGTGCAGAGGCAGTTAGGGCATGCGTCGGCGGCAATGACGTTAGATACGTATGCGGATTTATGGGAGGGGGATTTGGATGCGGTGGCCGGCCGGATGGATGAATGTTTTTCGAATGCAGTGGGATTGTCGTGGAAAGGGGCTTAAGTATGGTGTTTATGCTGGGTAAATGGTGTTTGTGTCGCGGGTTCGAATCCTGCTGGGGGCACCGCGCGAAAGCCTTGAGGCGTCGAGTTTCTCGCCGCCTCAAGGCTTTTTGTTTACGCTAGGACTCACCATGCCCCACTTTGGAAAGGCTTAACCATGTCACTTCCCACCCCCTCCCGCACGTCCTTTGCCCTCGTCACAGGTGCCAGCCAAGGCATTGGCAAGGCCATGGCGCAGGATTTTGCAGCATTGGGCTATAACGTCATCCTCGTCGCCCGCCGCCGCGAGGTTCTCGAGTCCCTCGCCATCGAGCTCGAACAGCGCCACAATATCGAGGCCATTGCCCTTCCAGCGGACCTTGCGTTGGCTGACGACGTCGCCCGCGTAACAGAGACCATTGCCACCCGCGAGGTGTCAATCTTGGTCAATTCCGCCGGCATCGCTAGCTTCGGCCCTTTCATGGACCAGGATTGGTCGTACGAGACTACCCAGTTTGAACTCAATGGCACTGCGGTCCATCACCTCACGCGGGCCGCCCTGGAGCACATGCTGCCGCGCCGCAGTGGGGCGATCTGCAATGTTGGCTCTGCCGCGGGAAATATCCCGATCCCCAATAATGCCACCTACGTCTTCACCAAGGCCGGCGTCAATGCGTTTACAGAGGCCCTGCACTACGAGTTGAAGGGCACCGGGGTCTCTTGCACTCTGCTTGCCCCCGGCCCCGTGCGCGAGGCCACCATCGCTGAAGAAGACCAGTCGATCGTGGATAAGGTGGTCCCAGACTTCTTGTGGACCACCTACGAGTCGTGCTCCCAAGAAACCATTGAGGCCATGCGCCGCAACCAGCGCCGCGTGGTACCAGGCCCGCTTTCTAAAGCCATGAACACCCTCAGCCAGGTGCTACCCACCCCGGTGATTGCACCGCTAGTGGGCAGCTTCTACGCCAAGATGGGCTAGGCCCCAGCGCCCTTTAAATCTTTGCCTTTATCCTTGAGCACGCTTCCTTCGCCGCGTGCTCGTTTGCGCTCTACCCAAAAGTCCGCGTTTTTGATACCCAAAGCTTCTGGGTCGAACTGCGGATCCTTGCCGGCCTTCTTCTGCTTCTCATAGTCTTTGAGCACCTTGAGGGCAGGAACCTGAAGGAAGAGGACGGCAATGATATTGAGCCATGCCGTCGTGCCAACGCCGATATCACCGAGCGCCCACGCCGCCCCCGGGCTGGTGGTTGCGCCGACGATAACGGAGACAATAATCAGCACGCGCAGCACCCAAATCAGGCCACGGCGGGCAGCGCGGGAGCGTACCCACCGGTTGAAATAGGTCAGGTTGACCTCGGACATGTAGTAGTACGCCAGGACCGTCGTAAAGGCGAAAAAGGCAATGGAGACCGCGATGAAGGTCGGGCCCCATCCTGCAAAGACGCTATCAAGACCGGACTGCACGTAGCCAGGCCCAACCTCAACGCCCTCTGGCAGCGAACCGTTGTAGACCACTTCACCGTCCTCGGAGCTGCCGCGGAAGACGGTGTACATATCCGTAGAAATGATCATGAACGCGGTAGCCGAGCAGACAAAGAGCGTATCGACGTAAACCGCAAAGGACTGCACAAAGCCCTGCTTAGCAGGATGGGAGACCTCGGCGGCTGCAGCGGACTGCGGGCCGGTGCCCTGGCCGGCCTCATTGGAGTAGATACCGCGCTTTACACCCCACATAATGGCCGCGCCGAGCATGCCGGAGAATCCGGCTTCCATATTGAAGGCAGACTTGAAGATGAGCCCGAATACCTCCGGGATCTGGGAAAAGTTCATGCACATGACCACCACAGAAATCACAATGTAGATGACCGCCATGAACGGCACGACGATGGTGGCGAAGTTCGCAATGCGCTTCACGCCACCGATAATGATGATGGCCAAAATACCCGCTAGGACAACGGCCGCCCAGGTGGAGTTCACACCCCACGCGGTATCGGCCGCGGCAGCTACCGCGTTGGCCTGAATAGCGGGTAGGAAGTAGCTGGTTGCCAGGATCATGGCGACAGCAAAGACGATTCCGTAGACCACCATGAAGGGTGCAGCTTTAGTGTGCTTGTAGACCTTCTCGATGTAGTACGCAGGCCCTCCGCGGTACTCACCGGTGTCCTGATCCTTTTCCTTGTAAATCTGGGCCAACGTACATTCAATGAATGAGGTGGATGAGCCTAAAAGCGCTACGGCCCACATCCAGAACACGGCACCAGGTCCACCGAAGGCGATGGCCGTGGCCACGCCGGCGATATTGCCTACGCCTACGCGGCCAGAAAGCGAAACCATCAGAGACTGGAAGGAAGAAACGCCATCTGCGGACTTTTCTCCGTTGACGATTTGCTTGAGCATGTCCGGAATGCAGCGCACCTGCAAAGCGCGTGTCACCACGGTGAAATAAATACCCGCGCCGAGGCATAAAAACACCAAGACGGGGGACCAAATTACGGTATTGAGGGCATCAAGGAAGTTTGCCATCTGGTCTCTCCTAAGTCTGTCGCACCTCTCGAATGAAGAGCGATAATCCGAAGTATGCCCTAACTCACACACGAAGGTAAGGCAAATCACCCACTAATTTTATGCAGGATGGAAACACACTTGCTGGAACGCTGCTCTACCCAGTGGCAATCACCTCCCCAGAACAACCCCACCCGCACCCCATCTAGGGGTAAAAAGCTGCGGGAGTAGAATGGGCCGCATGCCACATTCCGACATCGCCGCAAAGCACGACCGCCTCGTCTGGATCGATTTGGAGATGACCGGCCTGGACCCCGAGCGCCACGTCATCGTCGAGGTCGCTGCCGTTATTACCGATGGCAACCTCAATATCCTGGGCGAAGGCATCGACCTCGTCGTCCATGCCACCGAGGAAGATCTGGCGCAGATGGATGCTTTCGTCACGCAGATGCACGCCAAGTCCGGGCTAGATAAGGAAATCCGCGAGTCCACCACCTCGATAGGCGAAGCCGAGGACGCCGTACTCGCGCTCATCAACGAGCACTGCGATCCGGAGCACCCCGCTCCCCTGGCCGGCAATTCCATCGCCACCGATCGCACCTTCATCCGCACCTATATGCCCCGGCTCGATAGCGCCCTGCACTATCGCATGATCGACGTGTCCACCATCAAAGAGCTCGCCCGCCGCTGGCACCCACGCGCCTATTTCAACCAGCCCGATAAAGGTATGACCCACCGCGCATTGCAGGACATCATCGAATCCATCCGCGAGTTGGACTTCTACCGCCGCAGCGTCTTCCGCACCGACGAGGGCCCCACCTCCCCCGAGGCGGAGCAGATTAAGGCAGAAACCACCGCAGACTACCAGGCGTTTTTGTAATTTAGGCGGCGTGAGTTAACCTATATCTCGTTGCTTTCACGCAGCGATGGTGGCTGTAGTTCAGCTGGTAGAGCACCAGGTTGTGATCCTGGGTGTCGCGGGTTCGAGCCCCGTCAGCCACCCCAAGTGCCCGAGCCTTGCGCTCGGGCTTTTTCAGTTTTCCGCCTGCATGCTCGCCAGCAGCTCCTCTGAACGGGCCCGGCCGGCGATATCTGGCATATCTCCGGTGACCACAAATTCACTAACACCTAGGCTCTTGCCGACGCCCCTTAGCTCCTCCCTCACTTCCTGCACCGTCCCCCATACGTCATGGGCCAACGTCTCCTCGATGCGGCGGCGCTGCTGCCCTGTGAGGGCATCCACGTCCAGCTCGCTCGCTGGCCGCAAGGCCGCGAATTCTCCGGTCGATTGCGCTCGCGCCTTCGCATAGGCCTCCGGCAACAAAAGATCGCGGGCGGCCGCGGATGTCTCGGCGACGGCGATATTGAGCGAAGAGATAATAGGTGGGGCGTCGGCAAGCGCATGCTCCCGATACACTCGCGCGGCGGCCTCCTGCGTGGCCACAGGCCCGCCAAGGATGACACCAAGCCCCATCTTGGCCGCAACCATCGCCGAGCGAAAGCCCGCCAAGACATAGAGCGGGGTGCCCCCATACTCAGGCCGAACCGTCACCACCTCTTCGCCACGCAGGTAGCGCAAGAGTGTGGTCAGCTCCGCTTCGAAGCGCTGCTTCACCTCGTCCGGCTCCCCCTGGCGCAGCGCCTTTCGCACCGGTGCAGTAAACCCGACGGAGGAGCCAATCCCTATATCAATGCGACCGGGATACAGCGCCTCGAGGAGATTAATCTGCTCGGCCACTAGAAACGGCGGGTGATTTAACAACATAATGCCGGCCGTACCCACCCGAATGCGCTGCGTGTGTGCCGCAACGTGTGCCGCGAGCATCCCTGGCTGACCCGCTGGTATTCCCGGCACACCGTGATGCTCGGCCACCAGAAAGCGCCGAAAACCCAACTTCTCTACGTGCCGGGCATGCTCAGCCACCTGATCCAGTGGGCCGGCTGCCCCGCGGTCTAAAACAGAAAAGCGCATGGCCACCACTGTAGCCATGCGCTTCTGCCTTGTGCGGCCGTTAGGCGCTACTGATTAGCGTCCGCGTTGCCCTTGGACCACTCATCCCAGGACATATTCCAGTCACCGAGGCCATCCATCGCATTAAGCGTCTCGCCGTAGGTATTGAATACGCGCACCACATCGCCACGTTTCATCGTCTCCTGAAACCACTGTGCAGCTTCTGGTGTCACGTTGATGCAGCCGTGCGAGGTATTGGTATTACCCTGCGCCCACACGGACCACGGAGCGGAGTGAACATAGATGCCGGAATAAGACATCTGCGTAGCCCAGTCCACGGTCGTGCGATAGCCGCCCGCGTCATGGGCTAAGCCAAAGGTTTCCGAGTCCATGAGCAGCTGCTGGTGCTCATCGCCAATAACATAGCGGCCATTCGGCGTATCGTACTGATAATCGCGGCCCAGCGAGACCGGGATGGCACGCAAGAATTTCTTATTCTTAAAGACCTTCATCGTCTTGGTGGCGTTATCGATAATCGCCACCGTGCGGTCACCAATGGTGAAATTGGTCTTGGCATTCTCACCGCCATAGATGCCGCCGCCTAGGTCCTGGCCGTACTGGTCGACCTTCACCTCAACCTTGGTGCCAGGCTCCCAGTAATCCTTCGGGCGCCAGCGCACTTCCTGGTTATTGACCCAGTAGAAGGCCCCCTTCACCTCAGGATTGGTAGTGACAGTAATGGTCTTTTCGGCCGCCTTGCGGTCCGTAATTGGCACACCGAAATTCACCCCAATAACCTGACCAACGCCGACCTCCGAATCCGGGATAGGAGTAAGCGAGACCTCGGCGACACCCGCTGCTTGCGGAGTGGAAAAACTGAGGTTCTTCTTATTGCCATCTACATCGGAGGCCACGATGGAATAAGTGTGGTTATAGCCCAAGTCCTCCGCGGTAGACCACGTCTTGGCGTCTTTAGAGAGCTTTTCTTTGACTTCCACGCCCATTTCATTGGTCATGGTGACGCTCTTGAGCTTGCCCGTGGTCTCCACGGTGACAGGCTTGGACGGATCCACATTCTGTGCTCCGTCTTTCACGGAGACCGAAAGGCCGCTCTTCTTTTCGGACTCTGTGCCGCTATCCTTCTCCGCACCTGCACCTGCGGCGGCGGTGGATTCTTGATCGGCAGATTGATTCTCGGCTGAGGAATCAGAAGAGCAGGAGGCGGCGGCTAGGGAAATGCACGCAACGCCCGCGGCCGCTACGAGGCGGCGCGCAATAGGGAGGGAATTTTTCACTGAGTTGCCCTTAAACACGTAATTGCTGCTTTCAAAGACCAACCTAGATTAGCGTCTCCCTCTGCCAATTACCAGAAGCAACTTCAGGCATTAACCAATTTGTTATATACCCCCCCAGAACCGCTCTGACCTGGCGATTTTACACTTTTAAAGAATGACTGCTAGAGTATCTACTCGTTGCACAGAGAGCCACACGGCAGGAAGTCAACAATGCGCCATTAGCTCAATTGGCAGAGCAACTGACTCTTAATCAGTGGGTTCGGGGTTCGATTCCCTGATGGCGCACAACTTAAATCTCGAGGCATTGTTCTTGGAACGGCGCCTCGAGATTTTTCGTTTTGGAAGCCAGTTACCGTCACCGCAGATGCGCATGACTTATTTGCTAGCGATGCCCTGGACATCAACCGCCCGATGGCGCACCATTTAAAAAAATAGGCCGGGCACTTGCCCGGTCTTGTGCTACCGCACCCGCAGCGGGGCGATAAGCGGAGCACCGCCATGCTGGACGACGTCCGCCTCTACCCCATACACACCTTCCACGAGCTCCCCCGTAAGGACGTCCGCAGGCCTACCTTGGGCGCGTATGTGGCCCTGTTTGAGCACCACCAACTGGTCACACATGCGCGCGGCTAGGTTGATGTCATGGATGGCTACAAGGCCTAGGCTGCCGTCGCGCTGTGCTTTGGCCCGCACCTCATCCAATACAAAAATCTGGTGATGGAGGTCGAGGGCGGAGGTGGGTTCGTCGAGAAGCATGAGGCCCGGATTGCCCACCAGCATCTGTGCCACGGCGACAAGCTGGCGCTGGCCACCAGAAAGCTCATTGAGGTAGCGCGAGGCAATCGCGTCCAGCCCCAAGGAGTGCAGCACCTCTCCCGTGCGTGTAATCGGGTCTTCGCAGGCCTCCCGGCGTGCGGAAATCAGCACGGCTTCAAAGGCCCGCAGCGCGGCCGTGCTGGTGAGGTCCTGCGGCACGTAGCCGATAAGCTGGCGGCGTCGCTTGCCGCGCGGCGCCGTAGCGTCGACGCGGAAATCCACCTCGCCGTCGCAGCCGCGGTGCACGCCGGCCAGGGACTTAATAAGCGTTGTCTTACCGGAGGCATTCGGCCCTAATAGACCAACTAGCTGCCCGCCATGGAGCTTTTCCACATCTACAGATTCCAGCACGCGGTGCTTTCCGTAGGCCGCACTTAGCCCTGAAATTGTCAGTTCTACGTCCACAGTGCCCTCCTTCGGGTCATGACGATGGCGATAAAGAATGGCACGCCCAGCAGCGAAGTAACGATGCCGATAGGAATAGCCAAGCCGGGTTTAATCATCAGGCTCACGGCATGCGCTGCACACATCACGGCCGCGCCCGCCGCCATGGAGGCCGGCAGGAAGTAACGCTGGTCCTCGCCTACCAGCATGCGAGCGATGTGCGGGCCCACTAAGCCAATGAAGCCAATGATGCCGGCAAAAGCCACGGTCGTCGCCGCGACCAGCGAGACCACAATGAGCACCACAACGCGCAGGCGCGAGGTATTGATGCCCATGGCGGTAGCGCGGGCATCGCCAAGCCGCAAGGCCGTCAGCCGCCAGCCCAGCGCCCATAGGATAGGCAAGGCGATAATGAGCACGGCCGCCAGCACACCATTGGCTGCCCAGTTGGCGCGGGTAAGAGAGCCCATGGACCAAAAGACGATCTGCTGCAGCGCCTCGGCCGAGGACTGGTACTGGATAAGCGCCAGCATAGCTTGGAAGAAGAACACCAAGCCGATGCCCAGCAGCACCATTGTCTCCGCCTTTGCGCCGCGGATAACGGCCGCAATCACGATGATCGCGGTGGCCACCGCGGCCGAGAGCCACGCCACCAAAGCGAGGTTAAACTGCGGCTGCGTAATCAGCTGCCATTTGAGCACGATGGAGGATGCACCGCCGAACGCGGCAGCCGCTGAAATGCCCAGCGTGAACGGCTCGGCCAGCGGGTTATTAAGGATGGTCTGCATCTCCGCGCCGGCCAAAGACAAGGCCATGCCGATGAGCACGGCCATCACGGCCATAGGCAGGCGCAACTGCCACAGCACCGTGCGCGTTTGGTCATCGAGCCCCGCGGGATTGACTATGCCCTTAATGACCTCGCCCGGGCTGATATCGATCGCGCCCACGAAGTTGCTGATAATAAAAGCCACGGCCGCGATCAGGGTCAGGCCCGCAACAATGCCGATGCGTTGCCACGTTAACTTCTTGTGCTGCCGCGCCAGGGCGGCTACCTCTGCGCCCTCCATTAGTTGGTGCTAAAGAAGGTTCCCTCGCCAGAGACCGGCGAGTACTTTTCTTGCGCGTCCATCCACTGCTTGGCGACGTCCATATCGGCATACGCCTCCGGGTTAATCCATTCCGCCACCTGCAGCAGCGCCAGGTAATTAAACGGCGAATCATAGAACTGGTGCCACATACTGTGCAGGTTGTGATCCTTGACCGCACGCAGTTTATCGAAGCCGGCCTGCTTGCTCGGCAGCTTGGCGACGCTGCCCTTGGCTTCCTTTTCATCAATGCCATAGCCCACTGCCGCATAGCCAACAGGGTGGCCTTCATCGTCCTTCATCTCAGACCAATCGCCGCCGGTGGCAATAATCATGTCTGGGTCAGATTCTAGAACCTTCTCCGGGGTGATTGTGCCGGATTCGCCTGGGATGATTTCATCGGCAATATTCTCGCCGCCGGCCGCGTTGACCAGCTGGGAGATATTGGAATCGTTCCAGGAACCACAGCAATCGGACACACCGGCCGCGCGCCAGACGAAGGTCTTTGGCTTATCCTTTACCTTCTCTGCACGGTCCTCAACCAGATCCACCGTCTTTTGCCAGTCCGCGTTGAATTCCTCAGCGCGATCCTCTTGGCCAAAAATCTCGCCGAAAATATCCATGGTCTTCGGCGTATTCTCAAGCGGGTCGCGGCGGAAGTCGGTGATCGCATACTTCAGGCCAGCCTGGTCCATCTTGTCGGTCAGGCCAGCTTCGCGGGAGGCGTCGTATTGATCTAGCGAGAGCACAATGAGGTCCGGGTCCAAGCTCACGAGCTTCTCCACGGTGACATCGCCCTTGGTAAAGCCGCCGATTTCCGGAACCTCATTGACGGCCGGCAATTCCTTTTCCAGCGCGTTGTAGTAATCCGGCACGTTCTGCTTGAGGTCCGTGCCGATACCGACGACCTTATCCAGCGGATTCTCGGTATTGAGCACGCCGGTAGCAAAAAGCGATCTGCCCTCCCCCAAAATCACCCGGTCGGGGGCCTTATCCAGTTCCACGTCACGGCCGGTGATATCGGTGAAAGAAAACTCAGCGTCGCTGTCGGCGCCGCCTGTTACTTCCTCAGCTGCACCACAGCCGACGAGCGCGGTTGCCGACGCCGCCACAACTGCTATCACTTTGAAGGGGGTATGAGCCATTTTTAGTCCTTGGTCGTTGGATGCCCTCGCGGCAGCCGCGATGAGCCTTACATAGGACATCCTAACCTGATTAACTAAGGTAACCCAAAGCTAAACAGGCTCGCCGTTGATCGTGTAGTCCTCCGGCTCGCCCTTGGGCACCTGCGTGCCGTCCGACATGGTGCGATCCTCGAGCTCTCCATCCGGATCCACGATCGCGATATCGAAGCCAGACTCGCGAATCCGGCGCAGCCCCTCCTTCAGCATCCGCCGGCCCACGCGGTTTGTACCGGTGATATGCGATAGCTCGAGCACCACCGTGCCTTCGCCAAAATCCGACTCCATCAGCTCGTACAAGATGGTCTCGGCCGCGTTGAAGTTAATCAGGCCCTGCAGATAGATGACGGTCAGCTCGGCATCCTGCTCCACCTTGCGCACTGGGTTCACGCCATAGCGCTCATCCGTAGACATTAGGTGCAGGCCCATATCCTTCGACAACAACTTAAACGCATCCACCCCGCGCACCGAGTTGCCTTCCTTGTTCAGCCGCGGTGAGAATGTAGCCACGCCCAACTGGCCCGGCAACGTGCCCAACAGGCCGCCCGAGACGCCCGACTTCGCCGGGATGCCCACCTCGGCCATCCACCGTCCGGCGCCGTCATACATGCCGGCCGAGCTCATTACCGATAGCGTCAACCGGCACACGTCCGCATCGAGAATCTTGTCCCCTGTAACCGGCTGCACGCCGCCATTCGCCAACGTTGCCGACATCACGGCCAAATCCCGCACCGTCACCACAATCGAGCACTGCTCGATATACGTCGAGACCGCATCATGGGCCTCGTCTTGAATGATGTCGTAATTGCGCAGCATGTGCGCCAGCGAAAGGTTTCGTTCGCTGACATCGAGCTCGGAGGAGCGCATGGCGTCGTCGATATGCAAGTCGCGGCCCGCCAGGCGGGAGAAGTAGCTGCGCAGTCGTTCGACGCGCGCGGCCGGCTCCGAATCCACACCATTAATTAATTGTGTGACCGCAATCGCGCCCGCATTAATCATGGGGTTGACCGGCCGGTGGTCATCGCGGTTGAGCGAAAGTTCGTTGAAGGCCTCTCCCGAAGGCTCCATACCCACGATCTTGCGCACCGCGGAGAGGCCCAGCTCCTGGAGCGCCAACGCGTAGACAAACGGCTTGGAAAGGGACTGGAGGGTAAATTCCACCTCATCATCGCCCGCGGAATAGACGTGGCCGGTGGTGGTGCACATCGCGGCACCGAGGTACTCGGGCTCCGCCTTGGCCAGGTCCGGAATATAATCCGCCACGGCGCCGTCGCGATTATCGCGCACCTTAGTGAGGATTTCCTGCAAATAAAAAGGGATTGGTGTTTTCATCCCAACCCAGCCTACGAAAAAAGTCCCCGCAATGTGCGGGGACCTCCTTAATTAGTGGCGCTCGGACAGCAGACGCTGCAGCTCCTTCAAGTCGCTCTTGCGACGGCGGGAGCGGAAGACTGAGAAAGCAATCAGGCCAACCACAGCGGCACCGACGCCACCGAGGACCATCTGCACGTTGCGGTCCTGCAGCTTATCGGTGGCCGCGGTCTTAGCCTCGTTGGCAAAGTTCTGCGGCTTGCTGCGCTCTGCCAGCTCGTCTAGGGTGCCGGCCAGCTGGCGGCGAGTGCGCTCGATATCGCGCTGAATATCTTCAATATTGCGTGCCACGAAGTTCTCCTCTTAACTTAGGTTCGCTCTTAACGGGCTCATTCTACCCCGCCGGCCCAGCAGCGTGCAGCCTGGGCGGTAAGTAAGGTGGGGACCATGACTGAAAACCGATTGAACGTTGGAGATACCGCCCCTGCCTTTGCGCTTGCCGACGACGCCGGAAACACCGTTTCCCTCGCCGATTACGCAGGCCAGCGCGTACTCGTCTACTTCTACCCCCGCGCCAATACCCCAGGCTGCACCAAGGAAGCCTGCGATTTCCGCGATTCCCTAGAACAGCTCAATGATCTAAATATTGCCGTTGTAGGAATCTCGCCCGATAAGCCGGAAGCACTGGCGAAGTTTCGCGCGGACCATGAGCTGAACTTCCCTCTCCTGTCTGATCCGGATAAGTCCGTCATGACCGCCTACGGTGCCTTTGGGGAAAAGAAGAACTACGGCAAGGTCGTCCAGGGCGTTATCCGCTCCACCTTCTTGGTCGAACCGGATGGCACCATCGGCCAGACTCATTACAATGTCAAGGCCACCGGCCACGTCGCCCGCGTGATGAAGGGCCTTAGCTAGCGCGTGTAATCCTCCGCCACCGCGGCGTCGCCCAACGCAATGACGAATGCATTGACCAGGCTGGCCTCTTTATCCACAGCCTGTCCGTACGGCGCAATTGCGCCACTGCGGGCGACTGGAACGACTTTGATGCCGTGGTCGTAGAGATTAACTGCGCGCTCGATTCGCACCTTTTTGTCATCGCGGCCCACTGGGCCAGTTGACGCTTAAACAAGTTATCCACAGCTACGGCCATCTGCACCTCGGCTCGCCCGCAAACTTTGCTTAGGGTTGCAGCCATGAGTGCACTGCAGGCCTATGCCACCCACATAGCCTCGGCGATGGATATTCTCGCCGAGGCCCACGGCATGTCTGAGCGCGCCCTCATCGATCTGGGCTTGCCGGATGTAGAAGCCCACGACCTCCGCGCGCTTGCCGCGGTCTATTTCGGCCCGACCCACTTCAGCCGGAAGCAACGCCACGCCACCACGGCCGCCCGCTACCACGACCTCGTAACGCTCAAGCTGATTGAAAAGTACGTCTCCCGAGTGCGCACAAAACGCGATGCCTGGAACCTTCGCATTGAGCTGTGCCGTCTGCGAGGCCCCGCCTCTGAAATCGCTCGCCGCGCCAAACAGCGCCTCCGCGACCTCCGCCCGCGCCGCACGCCACCCCGCGAGGGCGTGCAACTCCTTCGCCGGCCGAACGGCCCGTGGACCATGCGAATAACCGCTCCCTCGGCCTTCCTCGCAGAACTCGACGCCGCGCTTAACCCCGCGCGCCCACTCGATTCCCTGCGGGATCTCCTTCGCGACACGGCTGCGCCTTCGGCGCGCACCACGACCAATGTCATCATCCCGCTCAACGCGCTGGACCGCATCTTGGACGGCGACGGTGAAGAAGTCACCCTGCGCCTGACAAATGGTGCCACCATCACCGGCGCCAAGCTGGTCGAACGCACCTTCACCGAGCACGGCCTCGCCACCCTTATCCACCCTGTCAAAGGCCCAGTCAACCTATATCGCACTTCGCGTTACGCCACCGAGAAACAACGGCGGATGGCCGCGGCCGAGAATCCCACCTGTCCGTGGCCGCCATGCAACCACCCGGCGGACAAGGCTCAGATCCATCACCTCAAGGCATGGAAGCACGGCGGATTGACCAATATGGACAACCTCACCGTGTGCTGCCCCTATCACAACGGGGTGAACCAAGACGACCCGAATGCTCCGCCGCTGCGCGGGCGCCTTGCCCGAGTCAATGGCAAGGTCCGCTGGGTCCGTTAGCGCTGCCTCTGCGAGGTAGCGCTACTCGGCGTGCTCTACAAAGTCCGCATAGACTTCCGCGGCTACCCGCGCGAATTCGGCCGGTGTCATGCGCGCCATACCCTCCGGTAGGCTGCCCCACAACGGACAGCCGGTCACCTCCGGCATCTCCTCCAGGTTCAGGCGAGTAGCCAGGTCCGGGTCGGCCGGCAGCGAACCACCAACCAGCCCCAGCACCTCAATTCCGCGGCGTTGGGCCTCACGCACGGTCAGCTCGGCCGCGTTGAGGCTGCCCAGGCGCAGAGAGGTGACGATGAGGAGCCTATCGGCGACGTCGGCAAGCGTATAGGCGTCCGTCAAGCGCACAAGCAGCCCGCCGGCGCCTTCCACCAGCACCACGCGGCCGGGCGTGTCAAGGGCAGCAATCCACTCTTTGAGTTCATGTAGGCCGGGTTGGGGCAAGCCAGCCCGGCGCGCGGAGAGATTTGGCGCCAGCGGTTCTGGAAAGCGCACCATCTCTGCTACCTTCACCCCCGCCAGCTTGCCGACGGTCGCTGCATCCCCCTTCCCCTCCGGCTCCCCCGTCTGCAGTGGCTTAGCGTAGACCACCTCACGGCCGCGCTGCTTAAACGCGCTGGCAAGCGCGGCCGTGGCCACAGTCTTACCGACGTCAGTATTCGTCCCCGTCACGTAAATTATCACTGTCGTCCTCCCGCCACCGCGGCGCGCACGCCGCGGCACATCTGCGCTACTTCCTCCGCGGTGCTAATAAACGGCGGCATGATATAAATCAGTCGGCCGAACGGACGCAACCACACGCCCTGGCCCACAGCCGCGGCTGTCGCTGCGGCCATATTTACTTCGCGTTCCATTTCCACCACTCCAATGGCACCAAGCACGCGCACATCCGCTACTCCCGGTTCTTGGGCCAGCCCGTCAAAGCCACGTTGCAGCTGCTTTTCGATGCCCGCTACCTGCTCGCGCCACTGCCCCTCCAAAATGAGAGCAGTTGCCTCGGCCGAAACGGCGCAAGCGAGCGGATTAGCCATAAACGTCGGTCCGTGCATCAGCGCGCGTGGGCGCATTCCCGCAGCGACCTTCGCGGTGGCGAGCGTAGCAGCCATGGTCATAAACCCGCCGGTCATCGCCTTGCCCACGCACATAATATCCGGCACAACGTCGGCCGCTTGGGTGGCGAAAAGGTCGCCAGTTCGGCCGAAGCCGGTGGCGATCTCATCCGCGATGAGCACGATACCGTGGCGGTCACAGATATCCCGGGCCCCACGCACCAGCTCATGGTCGTGAAAGCGCATCCCGCCCGCGCCTTGCACTACGGGTTCTATGACCAAAGCTGCAACCTCCTCGGTCACGCACGCTTCCAGCTCGCGCAGATAGTGTGCGCGTTCGGCCGAGCTAGCTCCGCGGGTAGGCGGGGCTGGGGCGAAAATCTGGCGCGCTAAGGTGCCTGTCCACATCGAGTGCATGCCGCCTTCAGGGTCACACACGCTCATCGCCGCGAAAGTATCGCCGTGATACCCCGACCTCCACGTCAACATTTTGGTGCGCTCCGGGTGCCCTTGGCCGCGGGCATACTGTAGCGCCATTTTGATGGCTACTTCTACCGATACGGATCCGGAATCGGAATAAAAGACCTGCTCGAAATCACCCCGCGTCAATTCCATGAGGTTGCGGGTAAGCCGCGCGGCCGGTTCGTGGGTAAGTCCACCAAACATGACGTGGCTCATCTTCTCGATTTGTTCGGCCGCTGCCGCCTTGAGCCGCGGGTGGCCGTGGCCATGGGCGGCGGCCCACCAGGAAGACATGGCGTCGATAAGCGTGGTGCCATCCGCGAGTGTTAAATAAACGCCGGCGGCCGAGTCCACCACAAGCGTGGGCTCGCCTGGCTCGGCGTAGGGATGCCAAATGTGGCGTGCGTCGAGAGCGGCAATGTCCTCCGCTGAAATATCCATGATTTTAGGTTTATCACAGACTTTCGGCCGTTATAGTGCTTTTATGACAATTATTAAACATCGTTCAATTCGGCGCTTACCGGTGGCTTTGCCAGCGATCGCCGGATTGGAAATGTGGGAGCGCTTTAGCTTCTACGGCATGCAGGCCATCCTCGCTTACTACCTGTACTCCACCTCCGGCGGACTCGGTATGGACCAGGGGCAGGCCACAGCGCTCGTCGGCGCGTACGGCAGCCTGCTCTACTTGTGCACCTTCGTCGGCGGGTGGGTCAGCGACCGGTTGCTCGGCGCCGAACGCACGTTGCTGGCCGGCGCAGGCCTGCTCATATGCGGACACTTTGCGCTGTCGCTGGTTCCCGGCCCGCCGGGTCTAGTGTCTGGGCTTTTGCCGCTTGCGCTGGGATCAGGGCTCCTTAAAACAGCGGCAATCACCATCCTGGGTGCGGCTTTCCCTCCCACCGCTGGCGCGCGCGACGGAGCCTTCCAGATTTTTTATCTAGGGATTAATATCGGTGCTTTGCTCGGGCCGATGCTCACCGGCTGGCTGGCACAAGAGTACGGCTACCATGCCGGCTTCCTCGCGGCCGCAGGCCTCATGTGTTGCGGGTGCGTTAGCTACGGGGTGTTACGCCGGCGAGTAATCACCGAATTCGATTCACAGCCTCCCAACCCCACCTCCACGCCGGGCAAGGCCGCAGCGGTAGCACTGGCGGCTGTGGTGGGCAGCGTCATCGTCGCGGTGGCGGTCTCCCCGGACCAGCTGGCTAGGCTTCTGCTCTTTACGACGATCGCGGCCGCCCTCGCCCTCTTCGCCAGCATGCTGCGTTCCCCACGTGTCAGCGGGCCAGAGCGACGACGAGTCGTAGCATATATCCCGCTCTTTTTCTGCTCTACGGTCTACTGGACCCTCCAGCCGCAAATTTACGGCGTGCTAGCTGTGTACTCGGATCAGCGGGTAAATCGCATGGTAGGCGAGTTTGAGATTCCGGCCGCGTGGACACAGTCGCTCAACCCGCTGTTTGTCTTGGTCTTGTCCCTACCTCTGGCAGCAGCGATGTCTCGGTGGGCACGCTCGCGGCGTCTACTCATGGCCGTGGGCATCATGGTTGCCGGTTCCGGAATGTTTGTGTTGTTGCCGTTCGTCGGGGGCGGAGAAAACTCAACGCCGTTTATGGTTTTGGCCGTAACCATCTTCTTGATGTCACTCGGCGAGCTATTCATCGGCCCAGTGGGCATGGCAGCATCGGCTGCGCACGCGCCGCGAGCCTACGCGACGCGCTTTTCCGCGCTCTATTTTCTCACCATGGCCATTGGCACCTCGCTGGCAGGAACGCTATCGACGTTCTACGACCCTTCCTCGGCGGGTGCGGAACGGACCTATCTACTTATTGTCGGTATTGTCCCTGTCGCACTGGGTTTCTTGCTCTTGGTCGGCCGAAAGGATGTCGTGGACGAGGTTCCGCGCGGAGTTTAAGTCATCGGCTTCTAAGGAAGTATGAGTGTCGGGGAAAATCTGACACTCGTGATCCGGCACCACCTCCGCGCTGCGGGTAATGCCGCGCTGCTCGGTATAGGCATCAAAGAGGTTATCGATGCTCAGGGCTAGTCCTCATTCTTTAATTGGTCACGCAGCTGCTGGAAATACTCGCGGGCAGCCTGTGGCTGCGCAGTCGAGTCCGGACCCTCCTGCGGCTGCTGCTCTGCACGCTGGGCGGCAGCGATGGCTTCGCGCTTGGCACGCTCGGCCTGACGCTTAGACTCGCGCTCGATTTCTTCGGCGCGGGATGGTTTCTTCGGCTGCGGGCGGCGGCGCTGCGACGGCTCCTCGGCGGAATCGAGGGCGCGATTAGCCATGAGTACGTCGCGCATGCCGCTGAAGAGGTCACCCATGCCCTGCGGGTTGGAGGGCATGTAGAGCACGGAGGCCTGGCCGTTGTGGGAGACATCGACCATCGCATCGAGGTACTGGGAGACAAGCATGAGCGCCTCGGGGGATTCTTCCACGCCGGCGTCACGAAGCATCTCGTATTGCTGGGCAATGCCCTCGACGATTTCCTTACGCTGGTCTGCAACGCCGCGACCCTGCAGCTTCTTCGCCTCAGCCGCGCCCTCGGCTTCCTTGACCACGCGAATCTTCTCAGCCTCTGCCTGGGCAACGGCCGCCTCACGCTCGCGTTGGGCCGCGTTAATGGAGTTCATCGACTCGCGAACGCGGGAATCGGGGCGGATATCGGTAACCAGGGTATTAACGAAGTTCCAGCCGTACTCGGCCATATTATCGCGCAGGGAGGCCGCGACGTTGCGGGCGATAGTGTCCTTGGAGGAGAAGGAATCATCCAAGTCCATATTCGCCACGGAGGAGCGGACATTATCCTGCACGTAGGCCACAATCTGCTGCTCGTGGTTGGAGAGCATATAGTACGCCTCGCGCTCGCGGCCTTGCACCACCTCGTATTGCACGGCGACAGGGATCTGGACGAAGACATTATCCTTTGTTTTGGTCTCCACCATCACATCCAACTGGCGCACCTGCAGCGAAATTTTATCGCGCACACGGTCTACCCACGGCAACTTGAAGTGCAGACCAGCATGCGCCACCTTTTGGAATTTGCCCAAGCGCTCCAAGATGGCAGCTTCGCGAGTGCGAACGATGAAATAGCCGTCAAAGAGGGTTCCCAAGATAATGAGCAAGATGAGGACTATAACTATGGTGGCGATCAAAATATCTCCCTAAATGTCGTAACAATCACCAATATTTTCGCATAGGAAATAGCGAAACGCTAGTGATCGTCGATAAGCGCAAAGAGCCTGCCCAAGATGGTCGCGCCGTCCTCGCGAATGCCGTTGTGCTGGAACTCGTTGCTAATCCACGGCCGCAGATCCCTTAGGTGGGTGGCCGTAGCCAAGGATTCCTCGAGCGGAACAAAAATATCATCGACATAAATGGCTGCGGCCGTGGTAGGTACCTCGCCGAGCGCGTAGGGCGGGGAAAATTCATGGCGGGCGAGGCCGTGGGCGGCGTCGGCAAACGCGTGCAAGGCTGGGTCCTCGGCGAACTGCCAGGGGAAAATATGCTCGCCGGTCAACCACGTACCGGACTCCGCAAACTCCGGGAATTCCTCGCGCACGCGATGCGCCGCCCAGTTGGTAGCTGCCTGACCACCGACGCCCCCATAGATGGACTCATGAATAGCGGCATAAAGCGGGCCGTCTGCAAAGCTCACGCGCTGGCCGACGTCCGCTAGGAAATCGCCGCGCAGCCGCTTCTCGCCTGCCACGGTGCGGAAAGGCTCTTCCAGCAGATAAGCCAGCGAATCAAAACCGGTGCCGCGGCCGAGCTCGATGCCAATAGTACGAAACCGCAGCGAGGACAAACGCTCGCCGGTAGGAAGGCGCTCATCCGAATTGTTCAAGTGGGCAATGATCTCCGCGATGCGCTCCTCAGCCCACGGGAATTCGCGGTAAAAACGCTCCTGGCGGGCCTTGAGCTTGCGGAAAGTGGCACGATAGAGCTCGTCCGCGCCCTTTAGCGTGGGGATGCCACCGGTGAAAAAGGCATGCTCGATGCGCTCGGGTGCTTGAGATAGGTAGGCGGTAATGCAAAAGCCGCCGAAGGACTGGCCGAATAGCGACCACTTTTCGAGGCCGAGGTGCTCGCGCAGACGCTCAGCATCGCGGACGATATTGTCTTGGCGCAACAACGCTAGGTGTTCTGTGGTGCGCTCGGCGGATGGGCTAAGCGCATCGATGCGGTGCGAGCGGCCGGTGCCGCGCTGGTCCATGAGAATAACGCGGTAGCGCTCCAGTGCCTTGCCAATCAACCCCGTGGGCCCCAGTGGCCGGGGTGCTGGGAAACCAGGCCCGCCCTGGAGGTAAAGCAACGCGGGCAGGTCCTCTCCACCGGGCGGGATGATTTCGCGAGCATATAGCCCAAAAGTCCCGTGGGGATTGGAATAATCCCACGGGACTTCGAGGTGATGCTCTTTAATTATGTGGCCGAAGCGGCGATAGGAGGTCATGTCCTCCCAGGTTAGTAAACTTCCAAACCCTTCGAGCGGAAGACCTCGCGGATTTTTTCCACGTCCTCCGGCTTTGGCGGCTTGGTATCTGCCAACTGGTAGGTCATGTCCAGGCCTTCCCACTTGTCTTTGCCCATATTGTGGAAGGGCAGGACCTCGACGCGTTCGACGTTAGACTTCCAACGCGCCACGATATTGGCCACATTTTCCACATTCTCTGGCGAGTCTGTGAGGTCAGGCACCACTACGAAGCGGATCCACACCGGCTTACCTATTTTGTTCAACCTATCGCCGAAATCCAGCGTTGGCTGGAGCTGGCGTTGGGTGACCTTGCGGTAAGTCTCCTCGTCGCCCGACT
>OCJN01000042.1_pt1 | contig 91380 bp, 96 predicted proteins | sample 1480731 | NCBI WGS metagenome assembly OCJN01 (sample SAMN05301479, study PRJEB22388) | human skin metagenome | isolation source: Infant 1 DOL 23 skin | host: Homo sapiens | place: USA: Pittsburgh, Magee-Womens Hospital of UPMC | collected 2013/2014 | reverse complement strand
TAATGGCGGAGGAAGAGGGATTCGAACCCCCGCGGCCCGTTAAGGCCCTGTCGGTTTTCAAGACCGATCCCTTCAGCCGGACTTGGGTATTCCTCCAATTAACACAATAACAATAATATAATGACTTTAATTAAAAGTCAATATAATTATTCTTGAGTTTACACTAGAACTTCTTTACTTAAGTATTGATCAACAGAATGTGCTACTTCACGACCTTCTTTTATTGCCCAAACAACCAAACTCTGACCTCGTCTTGCATCTCCTGCAGCAAATATTTTAGCGTGATTAGTTTGATAATTTGTATCATTAGCTACAATTTTATTACGCTCGGTGTGTATATCAAACGCATGCGGAACAGTGGTTTCAGTACCAACAAACCCTATAGATAATAAGACTAAATCAGCCGGCCAAAATCGTTCTGGTCCATCTTCCATCACCATGCCATCAGGCGTTTCTTTTAATATTTGTGTATATAAGCCTTTAACATTTCCTAACTCGTCAACATCATAGCGCATTGTTTGTACACCATAGGCTCTTGGTTCTTGACCAAATTTAGCTTCATATTCCTTATGCGCATAATCCATTTTGAAAACAGGCATTGCTAATGGCCAGGAAGTATTACTTTCAAAAGTAATCTCTTCAGGCTGTTTCGTATATTTATTAAATTGAACAATAGATTTACAGTTTTCACGTAATGCTGTCGCTACACAGTCTGCACCAGTATCACCAGCACCTATAATAATTACATTCTTATCTTTAGCAGTAATGCTCAAACTTTCAATCTCACCATTTAGATACTGTGTTTGTTCAGTAAGATAGTCCATTGCAAAATGAATACCAGAGCCCATTCGTCCTTCCAATGGTAAATCTCTCGCATTTTGAGCACCTGTGCATAAAATAATAGCATCATAATTTTCTTCAAGTGTTTCACGGCTCACATCGACGCCAATTTCAACGCCTGTTTTAAATAAAACCCCAGCATCTTTCATAAGTGATACACGTCGACGTATTACGTCTTTATCTAGTTTCATATTTGGTATACCATACATTAGCAAGCCGCCTGGTTCATGCGCCTTTTCATAAACAGTAACTTTATAGCCTTTAAAGTTTAATTCTTCAGCTGCTGTAAGTCCCGCTGGACCACTACCTACGATAGCAACTCGTTGGTCTTTATGATCTTCAGGATATGCGGGATGAACCCACTCATTCTCATATGCTTCATCAATAATTGTACGTTCAATACCTTTAATCGCCACGGATTCTCTATTAATTTTCATAACACATGATTGCTCACATGGTGCAGGACAAACTCTTCCTGTAAATTCAGGAAAATTATTCGTCTCTCTCAATCTTTCGTAAGCAGCTTTAAAATCTTGATGATAGACTAAGTCGTTCCACTCAGGTATATAATTACCAATAGGGCATCCTATTGTTTCTCTTCCATAAGATTGCCCAGTTTGACAAAAAGGTGTTCCACAATCCATACAGCGCGCACCCTGAATCGAAGCATCTTCTTTAGTGAAGCGTTGTTGAAACGCTTCATGATTCGAAAGACGGTCTACCAAAGACAATTCTGATAGCGACTGTTTATCATATTTCATAAATCCTTTAAATTCGCCCATGATAATCCCTCACTTCTTTAATAAATGACTGCTGGCTGTAGCTCTTGTTCAATTGTTTCTCTGTCATCATAAAACGCTGCCAGTGTTGCTTCATCTTCACGTTCCATTTGACGTTTTTTCAAATCAATTTTTTGCATCATTAATTTGTAATCTTTCGGAATAACTTTAATTGCTAACTTTTCAATATTGTCAAATTGGTCAAGTAATTGGCGTGCTTTGTTACTACGTGTATGCTTAAAATGTGCTTCAAGCATGTCTTTGATAAGAGATTTTTCCTCATCAAAACGTATGCTACTGAATTCTAAAGTTTCAAGCGCATTAACCTTTTTAAATTTCTCCACGTCAGAAGGGAAAATATAACTTACGCCCCCGCTCATGCCTTGGCCAAAGTTCTTTCCAACATCTCCTAAGATAATGACATGTCCCCCTGTCATATATTCAAGTCCATGATCACCAATACCTTCTACTACAACATCTGCACCACTATTTCTGATACAGAAACGCTCACCAGCTTTACCATTGATAAACGCTTTACCTCTAGAAGCCCCGTAAAAGTTTACATTTCCTGCTATAATTTCATTTTCACGTTGACTATTTGGAGCATTTACGATGACAGTTCCACCGGACAATCCTTTACCTACGTAGTCATTAGCATCACCGGTATGATGGATTGTTAATCCGCGTGGTGCATATGCAGCTAAGCTTTGACCTGCATGACCTTCAGTGTAAGCAAGTATCGTATCTTCAGGTAATCCTTCTTCTCCATATTGTTTAGCTATCGCACTACCTGTAATTACACCTACATCTCGCTGTTCATTATTAACAACATAATTTCCGGTAAAAGAGTGCCCGTTTTCAATACTATAGCGTGCGTCTGGGTACAGATAATTCAAATCGAATCCTTCATCAAGATGATGGTTTTGTGATATCTCTTTCGTATTAACCCCGTCAAATTGTTCTATTAAACGTTCTATTTGAAGCGAAGCTGCTTTACTATTTGGTTTCAATTGCGTCGAACGTTGAAGAAGATCTGTTCTTCCTACTAACTCTTCTACTGTTTCTAAACCAAGTGAAGCCAAAATTTCACGTAATTCTTCAGCTATAAAATACATAAAGTTAACTACATGCTGTGCCTTACCTCTAAACAAAGCTCTTAAATCTTTGTTTTGTGTTGCAACCCCTACTGGACACGTATCGTTATGACAAACCCTCATCATAATACACCCCAAAACAACAAGTGGTGCTGTTGCGAAACCAAATTCTTCTGCACCAAGCGCACAAGCATAAGCTACATCTTTACCCGTCAGTAACTTACCATCCGTTTCTAATTTTACGCGACTACGCAAATCATTTAATTTAAGTGTTTGATGTGTTTCGGCAAGGCCTATCTCCCATGGCAAACCTGCATGTTGAATACTTGTTTTAGGCGATGCACCTGTACCTCCATCATAACCACTTATAACAATTTTATCGGCGAAAGCTTTAGCTACCCCTGAAGCTATAGTTCCAACGCCAGTTTTTGATACAAGCTTAACTGCAATATCAGCTCTTCTATTTGCATTTTTTAAATCATGAATGAGCTGTGCTAAGTCCTCAATTGAATAAATATCATGGTGTGGTGGTGGTGAAATTAATCCTATACCTGGTGTCGAACCTCTAGTCTCAGCAATCCATGGATATACTTTTGAACCTGGTAGTTGTCCACCTTCCCCTGGTTTAGCGCCTTGTGCGACTTTAATTTGAATTTCTTTTGCATGTTGCAAGTAATCACTCGTCACCCCAAAACGACCTGATGCAACTTGCTTAATCGCACTTATCTTATTACTTCCATCCTTTTGAATTTCGTAACGTGAAGAATCTTCTCCACCTTCTCCACTATTACTTTTACCTCCAATTTGATTCATAGCTTGAGCCAACGTCTCATGTGCCTCTGCTGAGATAGAGCCGTAACTCATTGCTCCTGTATTAAAACGTTTTACGATTTCACTTGCTGGTTCAACACGACTAATATCAATAGATTGGCGTGTCTTGAATTCTAATAAATGTCTAATATGATCCGTACGTTTTAAATTTACAGTTTTGGAGAATTTTTTAAATAACTCGTAATCATTTTCTCTACATGCATGCTGCAATAAAAAAATCGTACGAGGATTAAATGCATGATGCTGACCTTGCTGTCTCCATTGGAATACACTTCCGGATTCAAGATAATCAGAATCATCACTTTGTCTCGCTTTATTCTCTTTGTCTATTTGTTCAATACTTATACCAGATAATTTTGACTGTGTACCTGTAAAATATTTTTCAATGACGCTATTCGATAAACCTACCGCTTCAAATATCTGTGCTCCTTGATAACTTTGTACAGTAGAAATGCCCATTTTAGCCATCACTTTAATAACGCCTTCTGACAATACATTGGTATACGTAGCAACATTTTCAGCGACAGTTCCTGAAAGTTGACCTTGACGCGTTAATTGTTCAATCGTTCGTTGCGCTAAATATGGAACTACAGCGTTTGCACCATAACCAAGTAAACATGCAACGTGATGAACTTCTCGTGTTTCACCGGACTGCGCAATGAGGCTGGTCTCCATTCTTAATCCTTCTCGAATTAATAATTGATGCACGTGACTTAACGCTAATAAAATTGGCATTGCATAACTATTTTCGTGAGTTAAAGACGTATCGTCTAACACCAAAATTTTCGCACCTTCATGTACAGCCTGTATTGCTCGGTTCCCTAGTTCATTTAAGCTACTTTCCAAATCACCTGTATAAAGTGTAGATAAATACGTTACATTAAAATACGAATGATCGATTGATGATAATTGCGCTTCATTTAAAACTGGTTTTTTTAATTGAATTCTTTCTAAAACTGATTCATCAGGACATAAGAGGTTCCCTTCTGAACCTAAATATGAAAGTTCACTAGTTACAATCTTTTCTCGATAAGCATCGATGGGTGGATTGGTAACTTGTGCAAATAATTGTTTAAAATAATTAAATAGTGACTCAGGCTTATCATTAAGAACTGCAATAGGTGCATCATATCCCATCGCTCCGATGGGATCTTTTTTATTGATGACTAAATCTGTCATATATTTATTGATATCTTCTTTAGTGTAAGCAAATTGTTTCTGTAAGCGGAAGAGTGTTTGATCATCCCAGTCGGAAGATTGGTAATAAATATTATCTAAATCATTTTTATTTTTATAATCTTTTAGCCATTGTTCGTAGGGCAACTCATTAGCAATATTAGTTTTTAGCTCATTATTTTCTACAACCTTATTTTGCAAAAAGTCTACAAGTAATAACTTTCCAGGATTAAGTTGTCCTTTAAATGCTACATTTTCTTCTGGAACATCAATGACACCTACTTCGGAAGAAAAAACAATAAAATTGTCTTTAGTTATTGTATAACGCCCAGGTCTTAATCCATTTCTATCAGTCAATGCACCTATCTTATCTCCATTGCAAAAGGAAATCATAGTTGGTCCATCCCATGGCTCCATTAAATAACTATAAAATTCATAGAAAGAGCGAACTTTTTTATCGTTAGATTCATTGTATAACCATGGCTCTGGAATTAATAACATCGCTGCTTTTTCAGGCTCCATTGCTAATGATAAGAACTCTAACGCATTATCAACTATTGATGAGTCACTACCATCTTCATCAACAATAAAATGCACCTTATCTTTCTCATCTTCAAATAATGTTTCAACTAGTTTATTTTGGCGTGCTCGCATCCAGTTTACGTTACCCTTAATGGTATTAATTTCACCATTGTGCATAAGCATGCGATTGGGATGTGCACGTTTCCAACTTGGAAATGTATTAGTACTAAAGCGGGAGTGTACAAGTCCTAATTTTGATTGATATGCCTCATTTTGTAGGTCTAAATATAAGCCTTTAATTTGATCCGAACGTAACCAACCTTTATAAACAATCGTTCTATGAGAGAGACTTGTAAAATATAAATCTATGGATTGTGTTTCACTATATTTTTCAATTTGCTTTCTTGCTAAAAACAATCGTTTTTCAACTTCTTTTACACCTGTGATGTCAACAAATACTTGTTGAATATAAGGCATAGTATCTGCAACATGTTGAGCAATAGCGCGAGTATCTACTGGCACATCTCTATATCCAATGACTTTAAAACCTTCACTTTCAAAATATTGATTAAACATCTCTTCGTGAATTGAATCTCTAACTTTCTCTTTAGAAAAAAATAATCCCACGGCATAATATCCTTCGCCGGGAACTTTGAATTCTGTTAATTGTTCGAACAATTGGTATGGTATCTCCGTCATAATTCCTGCACCATCACCAGTAATACCATCGGCACCTACTCCACCACGATGATCTAACCGTCTTAACATTTCTAAAGATTTTTCTATAATATCGTGAGATCTTTTATTATCCATATTGGCATAAAATCCAATACCACACGCATCATGCTCTTCACGATAATCGTATAGTCCCTTTTTTAATTTCTCATTGTACATGATGCACACTCCCTTATTAGAATTTTCTGACAATTTTGTTTGATAGTAATTACTATAATGTAATTTATTTATCTGTTCAATATATAAATTAGATTAAATTCATCTAATTATTAGAACGATTGTAAAAAATACTGATATACTAGGTTTAGAATAAGACAGTATTTATTTTATTGAATGGAGGGAAATCAACTATGGATATAAAACAACTTAGATACTTTGTAGAGGTTGCACGTCGAGAGCATATTTCAGATGCGGCATTAGAACTAAACATTGCACAGTCTGCGATTAGTCGTCAAATCACTCAACTCGAAAAAGAATTGGGGGTGACATTATTTAAAAGAAGTGGGAGAAATATCATATTAACTGTTGAAGGTAGACAGTTACTCTCACAGGCAACTCAAATACTAGAATTAATGGATAAAACCATTCACTCATTTCAACAACACGTATCACATAACCAACAGACAATTTATATTGGATATGAAGAAAGTGATGCCTCTCAAATGATTCTTCCCCTAATTCAAACATTTGAACAACAAAGTAACAGTACCATGATTCCGCAACTTACAAAACATGATAAATTATTAGATCAAATCCTTTCCAATCAATTGGATCTTGCAATCACTGAATTTACTCCTGTGTTAGAACGGGAAACACATTTACGCGTCATGCCTTTATTTGAAGAAAATTATTATATGTATGTGCCCAAATCACATCCACTAGCTATGACTGTACATCCCCCGCTATCTCAATTTACAAATCAATCACTATACTGTCTCGAACCAATGACAAGCTCAATAAAAAGTAAATTGATTGAAAAGACTAAGGCACAAGTACGAATGATTTCAGATATGAAACTCGCTCAACATATTTTGAGTCATAATAAGGGATTTATTATTTCTAGTCAAAATTCTTTACTATATGATCACGTAAATTGGACTAAAATCCCTTTAAATCATACAGAATTAAAACGAATGCTATGTGTAGTTATGCGAAAAGATAACAAGAAAAACGACATTAATATAGCATGGAATTTAATTTACACATTATTAAATAAATCAACTATATATTAACCATTCATCTTATCTTTGCAAAACTTTATCACTCTTCAACATAAACATTTCATTGATAACTTTTTGAGTTCAATCATAAAAGGTCGTATAATCACTATATCAATATGATTATCAAGTTGAGAATTGAGGTTTTAAGATGCAATCCAAGAATTTTTTTAAAACACCTTTTACTTGGATGATGATAATCTTTAGTTGCCTGTTTTTAGGTACGTTAATATTCACGTTTTTTAACGATAGATTTTATAATATGCCTATAGGACAAATCACTCAAATTACTGATATCCAATCACAAAAGGTAACAGACGAGCACAAAAATAAAGATATTAAGTACAAAGAGAAGATAACATTCAAGATTCTAAATGGTGAATTCAAGGGGCAAACAACGACGATTCCCCACCAATATGTGAAATCTCAAGCTGATTCAGAATCATTTTCCAAAAATGACAAGGTTCTTTTACATATTTCTAAAAATCCTAAAGACGCAACTATTATAGAGAAAAAACGAGATACTATTGTTGTCATAATAACCGGCTTATTTTTACTTACTGTTTTAGTTGTTGGAAAAAAAGTAGGACTTCAATCTATATTATCTCTTATCGTTAATACCATTGCCGTTATGGGAGCTATTTTAATACATGATCAATATGGGGCTATAAGTTTATTCTTTTTGATGACTTGTGCTATTATCATTTCCACTTCTTTCACTTTACTACTTGTAACAGGTTGGCATAGCCGAACCTTAATTACTATTGTAAGTACGCTGATTGGTACGTTCTTATGTGTTGGAATTACCGAAGTCATCATCAAATTTACCGGGGGAAATGGAATAAAATACGAAACAATCACTTTCCTTACTCTCCCTCCTAAGGATGTCTTTCTAGCTTCCGTACTAATAGGTACACTTGGAGCAGTGATGGATGTTTCTATTACTATTGCAAGTGGGATGTACGAAATTTTAAAACGTAGCCCTCAAATTTCCATGAAACGTTGGGCTCTTGCCGGAAGACATATCGGTCAGGATATAATGGGAACAATGACTAATATACTTCTCTTTTCATATCTATCTGGTAGCTTACCTATGTTTCTAATTTATTTAAAAAATGCTAACACTATTACTTATACTATTTCGATGAATTGGTCATTAGAAGTTGCTCGAGCATTAACTGGTGGGATAGGTATCGTTTTAACTATTCCTATAACAATTGCTTTAATGGAACTATGGTTTAAACTGCGAGGTGTTAATCAATGAGTGCAATTACTATTTTAGGTTTCTTATTATTGTTGATAATGGTTATTTTCGGAGGTAAAAAAGGACTCATTTCTTTTTTCACTTTGTTTTTAAATTTTATCATTCTTGTAATAAGTATTCTTTTAATTATATATGGTGTGCCAATCTATCTTGTCACATTTATATTTTGCTTTATCATAGCCGCAATTAATTTATTTGTATTAAATAGTTACAATGTAAAAACACAAGCGGCTTTTCTAGGTACTTTAGTAACAATACTTATATTAATACTCATGATATACTTTTCAGTTGAGATGGGTCACTTACAAGGTTTTGCCACCGAACAGCAGGATGAAACATATGTGTATTCAATGAATATTGGTATTAATATGGTACAATTTATGGTATTTACAATTGTTCTTGCAGTGATAGCTGCAGTCATTGATTTAGCAATAACAATTAGTTCCCCTATGTATGAACTAAATGAGACTAATCCAAATTTAAATCAGCATCAATTATTTCAGTCTGGTATGCGTGTGGGTAGAGAGATATTAGCAACTTCTGCCAACACCATTTATTTAGCATTTTTCGGAGGACAATTAACTTTATTCTTCTGGTTCTTTAAATTAAAATATTCATTTGGACACATCATTAATTCGAAGATATTCACACAGGAATTTATAGCTATTTTACTTGGTGGTATCGCCGTTGCAATTAGCATTCCCATTACTGCATGGATTACAGCATTTATGATTAAACATGTCAGTCAGAAGAAGACTCTTACGAATCAACAAAATAAATAAAATAATCCCGTCGCCTTTAAATAATTATAAAGAGCGTTTATGATTAAACAATTTAACTTAATTATTATATGGCGATGGGATGTTTAATATTATTTTTAATGTATAAACCTAATTTAAAGTAATTGCATTTTTAATAAATATTCGTCATATTCTTTTTTATATTTGATAGTGTACGTAAATTCTTTAACCCATGAAAATATATCTTTCTCACATCTGTGTAACAACTTACTCACTTTTCACCGACAACTTTTGCTCAACATTAACTTTCTATAATGCATCGCCAAAATAATATAGCAAATAGGTTTTTTCATATACTGTCTAACCATTAATCTTTTCACTCAGAAAGATTCAGTCATCTATGTACCTGCACAACTAGGTTAGGTTAATGGCTTCTATAATGAGCACAGTTTAAATATTCAATTAGCGCGCTTTCATAAACTTGATATTATCAAAACTTCACATCAATAGAAATTGAGTTGCGTAATATGATGTTAATATTTAAACCCTATCTATTAATCATTGATAAATTCCTTAATCCACGTATTCACTGCAGGCGCTATATTTTCACTGTCATTGATATCGAACCATTTCATGTCAGTAATTTCATGATCGGTTTCAACTTTTGACCAATCTATAGCTCGATTAACTTTAAATCCATTAAGTTCAGTCAACATATTAGGTTGTGGATAGGCTTCTCCGACAATAGTTCCAATAAATTCTAATTCATCTTTAGCTAATTCTAAGCGCAATTCTTCCTTCAATTCTCTCTGTAAAGCTTCCACAAGGCTCTCACCCTCATCAATTTTACCACCCGGGAAATAATACTTATCTCTATGTCGAACTTGTACAAGTAGTAACTGATGATTCTTTTCTTCAACCAAGCAAACACATTTAATCATTCATCAATTCACCCTTATTCATAATAAATATCTTCAATTTCATACTTATATTTAGTATTATGTTATCATAAATAAGTTACTACATGATTTAACTAAACTACATTTAATTGAAAATATGACAATTAACCATACATTCGAATATTTTAATCTTCAAAATAAGTATGGTATACGGAGGGAATCATAATTTATGGCTAAACAAGCAAACGCTTCACGTTTATCAAGATTATTCAATGTAGCAGGATTCATTGTAGATGGTTATAACGGAATTCGCTATAATGCTAAGAATAAACAACTTGTCTATTTATCATTAGGTCTAAGCGCACTTGGAACAATCATTGATTTTTACATTTCTATTAAATCTGCATCTAAACTTCGTAAGTTAAGTGCACTTGGATCATTTGCAATCAATGGGGTACGCTTATTCACAAGTTTTAAAAAAGTTAGAGATGAATATGACTATCACTAAACAAATTAAAACTGATAATTAAATTTTTTCAGAAAAAATAAGTTGCCAAACATTAAAATATATTCTTATGAGATGACTAGTTTTAAAAATATTGTTCTAATCATTTTTAAACTTTTTATCTTAAAGTAAGAGGTGGGGAGATGAATAGATTAAAAATTCTTCCTCACCTCTTTTTTATTTTAAACAAATTAAACAATTATAAAATAGTGTGACAAAGCATTGCATTTAATACTAAACACAAACACGGTTATATAGTACAAATTCTGAATAGTTATTAAAATTCTTGTAATTTTCATAAAAATGTTTATCATAAGTAATTAACAATTTATACAACTTATCTAATAATTTAAGTTTGAAATAAAGGAGAATTAATTATGATATACACAGTAACAACCACCCTTCCATTATCCCATGGTGGTAGAACTCAAGCTTTACTCAGACGAATTAAACTGTTAGATGAAGAATTTAAAATTCCAAGTAAAATTCTCACCACTAATTATCATGGTAATTATCCTAGTATTTATAAAAAATACAGACAAGAAAACAAAGTTACAGAAAATATACAATTCGAGAATATGTATGAATGGTTATCAAATTTCAAACTTTTTAAAGTCCCAAAAACATTGATTACTAGGAATCCAAAATACATTAAAACACCTAGAAAGATTAAAGGACTTATTGATAAGCAAGGAAAAAAGAGTGGTCTTATTCATTATTATAATAATGAATGTCATGTGAGATCTCGAAAGTATTATGGACAGTCTAATGTTCTTGAATATGAGGACTTCATTTCTCCCACATCAGGATTGAAATATGAGCGCCATCAATATAACTTATACGGCCAACTTCATAGAAAAGAATATTATTATGATGACTCTTCTTTAAAACATAGCGACGAATTATTTGATACTGAGGGCTCTATGTACTGCAAGAGATATTTCAAAACTAAACCAAACAGCAAAATTAATGGCGTAGAAATATATAGAAATAAAAAACTTTATAAGACCTTTAAAAATGATAAATTATTAGCTCAGTTTTATTTTCAGAATAGATTCAAAAATCAAGATATCGTCTTTAATGATGCTCGATTTTTAGATAAACCATTACTTAAACAAACGCACCAAACAAAAAATATTCTTGTTTTACATAGCTCGCATTTATCAGGGGACCAAATAAAAAAATCATATCGATTTGCTTTAAATCAATCAAAAAATGTTTATAAGTATATTGTTCTCACTCACCAACAAAAGCACGATATACAGCAACATTTCCATATAAGTGACGACCAATTCCAACTAGTACCACATTTTATCGAATTAGATACGGAGGTAGAACAAGATTCCTCAAACAATCAAAATCGCTTTATATATATAGGCCGTTTTAGCACAGAGAAACAGATTGATCATATTATTAGAGCTTATCACAAGTTTTTGCAAAGTGGTTACCAAACAGAATTACATTTATTTGGTAGAGATGAAGATAATCAAATTCCATTGATGAATACTTTGATTTCAGAATTAAAATTATCGGATAAAGTTAAAATATTTAAATATACCAATCAACCTTTACAAGAATTTAAGAATTCTAAAGCCTCTCTACTTACAAGTCAATATGAGGGATTTGGCTTAACACTTATGGAAAGTATAGAAATGGGGTGTCCAGTCCTATCTTATAACGTTCGTTACGGTCCAAGTGAAATTATTCAAAACGGGATAAATGGCTATCTCATTGAAAAAAATGATATTGATAGTTTATCAAAACATATGATTAACATCATTGAGCACCCACTACAAAAAGTGAAAAATAAAGACACTTTAAAATATAACGCCGCAGTGAATAATTACAAACAACTTATGCAAAGCTTAGACTTATTAAAATAGTCAAGTTTTCCGATATTATAAAGATTTGGTAGCATCTTTATAAAACTATAATTAAGCCCATTGATGATTCTTAATCCAATCATCAATGGGCTTAATTTGATAGTTATATATTGTTAAACAATTTTCTTAATGAATAAATTTGTAATTTCTCACTTGATAAGCTGGAATTGTTCTATATGTCATATTTCCAGGAGCTGCACTCCAGTTCATTTCTGAAACTAAAATACTTCCATCGCTATTCACGCGCTCTACAAACGCTACGTGACCATAGTAACCAGCGTCAGTTTGTGCAATTGAGCCTACTGTAGGACGATAATCAATAGTATATCCATCAGCAGCTGATGCATTGTCCCAATTATTTGCATTCCACCAGTATGTACTGATACCTTTTCCTATTTCAGCACGTCTATTAAATACGTGCCATGTGCATTGTCCCCAAGTATACAAGTTTTGATGGTTAAAAGTTGGTGAATAATAGCCACCGTTTGATCTAGTATTATTAGAAGATGAGCTACTAGAACTACCTCCAGGCACTTTTAACTTCTGTCCAGGATAGATAAAGAAATTAGTTAATCCATTTAATTGCATAATTTTTTGATACGTTGTCCCATATTTACTAGCAATTGCAGATAGTGAGTCTCCATACTTAACAGTATATGTTGCAGTACGACCACTAGACCCACTAGCTTTTGCACGACTGGAACTCGTCGCTTTACCAGAAACTTTCAACTTTTGTCCAGGGAAAATAAGATAGTTATTTAACCCATTAAGTTGCATGATTTTTTGATAAGTTGTACCGTATTTTGCAGCAATAGAAGATAATGAATCTCCAGCTTTAACTGTATAAACTGTGCCACTATTTGTTGACGTTGCTCTTGAAGATGAGCCTGATACTTTCAATACTTGATTAGGGAATATTAAATTGGAAGTCAATCCATTAAGTGATTTTAATTTAGCAATACTAATCCCATATTTGTGAGAAATTGACCATACAGATTCTCCACTTTTTACTGTATGCGTTGTTGCAGCTTGTGCATGAGTTGATGCCAATGCGCTAAGGGCAGTTGTTCCAATAATGGCAGTAATATATTTTTTTTGCACTTGAAATCCTCCTCTACTTTAGGTTTTGTTTATTCGCGTTTTAACAATACAAAGATATTATACTCTTTAATTATGTATAGCATGTTTGCTTTAGATGACATTCTGATTACAAATATTATTTTAAATAAAAAATAGGGCTACGCTCAAACATATTTGCATTTATCCAATTTAATACATTTTGCAGTCAATTACAATGTCTTTTTTATTACAATTATTATTAATATGGTTTCGCACCTTATATTTACAATTTCGAATGTAATGTTTTTTCTATTTTCAAATTAATATTAAATGGACAGACGCTTATTTCTAGGTTCTAAATGCAACATTTCGAATAAAAAAAGAAGTAGGAATAGAATTCGCTATGAATTCTTTATCCCACTTCAAAAAGGTAAAATGCCATGAAAGATATAGAAATATATCTTCAACTTAGTCATTGACTATAAAATTGTTTTGCAACCATCACATATAACTGGAATTCTAGACTAAAAATTTCTATATGGTGAATGTTGCGCTAAAACTTTATATTATTTTTTTGCCAACTCATTTTCGATTTCTTCGATTTCCTTTTTAGAAAGATCTACTGGTTTTTCACCGTCTTTAGTGTCTTCTTTTAATGCTTTTTGAGCTTCTTTTGAATGATAAAGTTCTATAATTTTTTTGTAGGTTTTATTATCTTTGTCTTTAGAGTTGACAGCTACAACATTAATATATGGTTTTACTGCATCTGAACTTGCTTTTTCTAAATAAATAGGATCCTTTTTAGCGTCTTTTCCTGCTTTTGTTGCAACACCGTTATTGATAACTGATATATCCACATCAGAAAGTGCACGCGCTGTTTGTTGTGCATCAACAGCTTTAATTTTTAAATCTTTAGGATTACTTTCAATATCTTTTGTTGTTCCGTTTAATCCAAAGTTCTTCTTAAGCTTAATTAAACCTGCAGATTCTAATAACTTAAGTGCTCGAGCTTGGTTAGATACATCATTCGGAATAGCAACTTGCGCACCTTTTTTAATATCTTTAATGTTCTTAACTTTATCTGAATAAATACCTAATGGAGCTAATACTGTAGTGCTAAGTGCTTCAATATTGGTATCTTTATGAGCTTTTTTATATTGATCTAAAAAAGCAAAGTGTTGGAAGGCATTTAAATCAATATCCCCGTCACTAAGTGCTTTGTTTGGAACATTGTAATCTGAAAAGTGCTTGATTTCTAAATCAATATCATCTTTTTTAGCTAATTCTTTAACTTTTTCCCAAGCCTTCGTGTCGTTGGATGCAACACCTATGGTTACCTTTTTACCATTATTACCGCCACATGCTGATAAAACTAAAATTGCAACGATTAAAAAACTTAAAATCTTTTTCATAAATGAATTCCCCCTAAATATTTATAAAACATTTACTAGTACTTTAATTTCTACGGATAACCCTAGCGATAAAGTTACCTAACGTTTGTATAATTTGAACAATAATAATAAGTACAATGACTGTAATCACAATGACAATTGTATCGAACCGTTGATAACCATACACTAAAGCCAAATCACCTATACCGCCACCACCAACAGCACCAGCCATTGCTGTACTACCTATGAGACCAATAATAGCTGTAGTTATAGCTAGAATTAATGAACCAAGTGCTTCTGGCAATAAAAAATAACGTATAATTTGAAGAGGTGATGCACCCATTGCTTTAGCTGCTTCAATAATCCCATCATCGACTTCCAGTAATGAGTTTTCTACTAAGCGTGCGATATAAGGTGCTACATAAACCGTGAGTGGTACTATGGCGGCTGTTGTGCCGATAGATGTGCCAACTAGCAATTTAGTAAAAGGCACTATGGCTATTAATAAAATAATGAACGGAATTGATCTTAAAATATTAATGATAGGATTTAATACTTGATGCAATATTGTATTCGACCATATACCGTTTTTTCTAGTTACCACTAACAAGATGCCAAGAGGTATACCTATTAAAGCACCGATTACAAGTGATACAGTCACCATATACAATGTTTCGTATAGAGCTTGTAATAATTGAGATGAATCTAAACTTGAACCAAACATATTTATATAACCTCCTCATACCGAATATGTCGTTTTGAAAGGTAATCAGTAAGTTTAAAATCATTAAATGACTCATCATGCTCAAATCTCAACCACAAATAACAAACCGTTTCATCTTGAATTTCTGACATAGAAGAAAATAATACGTTAACGTTAAGATGATGCTCGTTGATAAGCTCGTTCAATATTGGCAATTGAATTTGTTCAGAGTCTAAAAACAGTTTATAATCTGTGAAATTTGAATCTTTTCTCGAGTTAAAAGAGGCCCGTAACTCTTTTGAAGGCTCAGTGTTAATCACCGTCGAAACGAAATTTTTTGCAGTGTTCGTTTGTGGATGACTAAAGACATCTTTAACTGTCCCCATTTCTATCACTTCGCCATTTTCCATGACAGCTACACGATGACAAATTTTTTGAATTACGCTCATTTCATGTGTAATCATCATAATCGTCACACCAAATGTTCGATTCACATTACTTAATAAATTTAAAATTGAGCTTGTAGTAGCTGGATCCAGAGCACTTGTCGCTTCATCACATAATAATATTTTAGGATGCGTTACTAATGCTCTTGCGATGGCAACACGTTGTTTTTGTCCACCTGATAATTCATCTGGAAATTGATCTTTTTTATCAGCAAGCCCCACAAATTCTAACATTTCGTCAACTTTTTCCTTAATTTCTTTCTTATTTGTCTTACTTAAAATAAGTGGCATTGCAACATTTTTATAGACTGATTTAGAATTAAGCAAATTGAAATGTTGAAAGATCATACCGATATCTTTTTTAATATCACGTAAATCTTTTTCTTTATATGTATCAATCTCATGACCATCAACAATAACTTGACCATCTGATACTGTCTCAAGTTGATTGACTAACCGAACTAATGTACTTTTACCAGCACCACTATAACCAATAACACCAAAAATATCATGTTGGTCAATCTTAAATGATACATTTTTCAAAGCTTGAATAGTTTCTCTTTTTTTGCGAAAAACTTTGTTAACATTTTTGAATTCAATCACCTAATCTCTCCCTCCAATTTCCGATTAAAATTATCTGAATATTTGCATTATATTGAATTGATGTCGTACCGTCAACAATCTTTTTTGATTTTTCCAAAATTAATTAATATTCTGAAAAATAATGTTCTACAATTGGTTACTTATCTCAAAAATTGTGGAAATTACGCAACTCAATAGTAAATATAAAACAAGAGATTAAGATGCAAAACGTTTCATTTCATCATCTTAATCTCTAAATAAGTGATATTATCTCAAAGTATTTAAGGCTTGTTCTAAATCATTAACTAAGTCTTCTGTGTCTTCAATACCAATAGATAAACGAATGAGACCATCCGTAATACCTTCCTTGGCTCTTACATCTGATGGGATGGACGCATGCGTCATAAGTGCCGGTACAGAAATTAGACTTTCAACTGCCCCTAAACTCTCTGCCAGTGTAAAGTAGTTTGTTGCGTGAATCACTTGTTTAGCCGCTTCTGTATCTTTAACTTCAAAAGATACTACCCCTGTATGCCCAGTTGCTTGATTTTGATGGATAGTATAGTTCATATGTTCCTTAATACTAGGATGGAATACTTGTTGAACTTTAGGGTGCTTTTGTAACATTTGCACAATACCTTCAACGTTTCGGTTTATTTGCTCCATTCTTAGACCTAGCGTTTTAATACCTCTGATTAATAAATAGCTATCTTGAGGTCCAAGTACACCACCTGTAGAATTTGAAATAAAGCCTAGACGTTCTGCTAAATCATCATCAGCAGTAGCAACAAGACCAGCTACAACATCACTATGGCCTCCAATATATTTAGTAGCCGAATGCAATACGATATCAATACCAAAGTCTAAAGGGTTTTGGTAGTAAGGTGTCATAAATGTATTATCGACTACAGATATCAAATCATATTTTTTTGCAATTTTTGCTGATGCTTTAATATCAGTCACACGCAATAATGGATTTGAAGGTGTTTCTACATATAACATTTTAGTTTCAGGTTTAATATATTGTTCAATGTTTTCAATTTTAGTTGTATCAACAAAATCTACGTCTATACCAAAGCGAGTAAATACTTTAGTTAATGCACGATATGTGCCACCATAAACATCAGAATTAAGAACTAAGTGATCTCCTTTATCTAATAACATGATAACTGCACTAATTGCTGCCATTCCTGAACCAAAAGCAAAACCATGCTTACCATGTTCTAAATTAGCAATAACACTTTCAAGAGACGCACGTGTAGGATTTGCAGTACGTGAATATTCGTACCCTTGTCTTAAATCACCAATATCATCTTGTAAATAAGTACTTGTTTGATAAATAGGTGTTGTCACTGCTCCAGTATAGTTGTCTGTCGTATGTCCCCCATGTATCATTTGCGTTTTTTTATTCATTATTAAAACTCTCCTTATAGTTGAATATTTGTTTGGACATGTATCGATCGCTTCCATCTGGAAAGATGGTAACAATCACACCATTTTGAATGCTTTTTTTTAATTCCAACGCTCCTTGTAATGCCGCTCCCGAAGAACTACCAACTAACAATCCTTCTTTATTCGCGACAAGTTTAACATTATTAAAAGCATCTTTATCGGCAACAGTAAAAATACCATCTACTAATTCTTTTTCTAAAAATGATGGCCACTTTTCAGAACCAATCCCTTCAGTTGCATGAGGATGACTGACACCACCATTTAAGACAGAGCCTTCTGGTTCTACAATATAATTTTTTACATCATACGTTTTTAAGTGTTGTGCAACTCCTGTAAACGTACCACCGGACCCAACACCTGCCACAAAATAATCAATATGTGAAAGTTCATCTGTGAGTTGTTTGGCAAGTGTTTGTGTATATGCCCCAGGATTATCTTTAGTTTCGAATTGATTCATATATAAATATCCATATCGTGTTGCGTATGCCAACGCCTCTTGCTGTGCGCCAGTCATTCCCTCAGCTTTGGGGGTACGTCTAACATCTGCACCCAATGCTTTCATAATTGAAATTTTTTCTTCTGCAAATCCTTCTGGAGCAAAGATGATACATTTTACTTTGTGCCGATTAGAAGCAATAGCAAGTCCAATGCCTGTATTACCAGCAGTCGCTTCGACTATTGTATCCCCTTCTTTAAGTCGTCCTTCATCTATTGCTTTTTCAATTAAGTACTTCCCTAGACGGTCTTTGATGCTACCACCAGGATTAAATTGCTCAAGTTTGGCGTATATTTTAACATTCTCGTCACTAAAGCTTTCTAATAAAACTAATGGAGTTTGTCCTATCAAATCGTATGCAATCATTATTTTTGGTTCAGATGACAACAATGAGTATCACTGAACTTAACCCACTTTCTTTATTTATGTTAGCGCTAATTCTTACTTATCAGATACGAATTATAACTTATCGGCATTGTTTTTGCAATTTCTGAAAAACGTACAATCAATTTGAAATTCAAACATTATTTAAAATAAGTATTTTTATTTTTATAATTGATTACGTTTATATGAGAATACGTAACGAAAGTGTTATGATAGGGGTAAATAAGCTAACACATCGATAAACGTTATCGAATTACATACACTAGAAATGATAAGGAGCTGCTTTAATTATGACGAAACAAGATTTATCTTTATCTGTATTTACCAATGAAAATTATAAGAATCTTCATTACACATCATCTAGTTTTAGAAATTCTATGTATGATGAATTAGAGGTTAATAAAAGTCGCTTTAAAAACTGTAATTTTAATGAAGGTATTTTTAAGAATATAGAAGCAATTTGTAATTGTAAATTTACAACGTGCGGGTTTAATAATTGTATTTTCGAAGATGTTCATTTTTACAAAAACCAATTTAAAGATTCAACATTTGTGAATACACCATTTGATCAATCCGTATTTAATAGCACTTTATTCCAAAATGCAATGTTCGATAGCAATCTCATTCGTAGCGTAAAATGGACTGATATCATTTTTAAAAACGTTTCTTTCAAAAATGTAGAAATTGAAGGAACAACATTTAAAGATGTAAAATTCAAAAATTGTGAGTTCAAAAATGTAATTATTACTAATTCAACTATGTCGCAAAAGTTAATGAATGAATTACAAAAACAAGATGTTACTTTAGAAAATATAGACACTTCTATTTAACATTCATTATCTTCCGCTTAAGAAAACAATTTAAGATCATAGTTAAACATTCGCTCGTTTAATGGTGTTAGATATTTCGAATCAACTACATAACATTCTTTATATAGTAAAACGGTCAACTCCACTAAAAAATGGAATTGACCGTTTGTTTTAGTTTTATCAATAACGTCTCAATGACTTAAAATAATTGAACTATAAATACTAAAATAATAACAATAGGCATGATGAACTTAATTAAATAATACCACGGTAAAAATAGGTTGAATTTGTCTTTCCCAAAGCTTTCTTTTAATAATTTTTTATCTAGTAATTGGCCAACCACTAATGTTGTTCCTAGTGCCCCTAATGGCATAAGAATATTAGATACAATAAAATCCATATTATCAAATATCGTACCAGCGCCAAAACGCAAATGACTTAGACTACTAAAAGATAATGTTGCTGGGATACTAATGATAAATACAAGTATACTACCTATGATTGCCACTTTTTGTCTTTTACTATTATCATTTTTAGTAAAATTAGATACATTTAACTCTAATAATGATATAGAAGACGTTAATGCCGCAAATAAGAATAATAGTAAAAATATAAAGTAAAAGAATGTACCAAAAGTCATTTCGCTAAATACTAGTGGTAAAACCTTAAATAATAAGCCAGGGCCTTCTTGGGGTTGGTAACCAAATGTTTTAAGCGCAGGAAATATAGCTAATCCAGCCAAGACAGAAATTAATATATTCATTACGACAATTGAAAGTGCTGAAGACTTTATCGTCATATTTTTAGGTGCATAGCTTGCATAAGTAATCATTCCAGTTGTACCTAGGGACAGCGTAAAAAACGATTGCCCTAACGCAAATAGTACACCTTGAATAGACATATCTTCAACTCGAGGTTGCAGTATATAACGTACACCTTCTAAAGCACCTTCTAAAGTTAAGGATTGTGCTACAACGATAATTAAAAAGATAAATAATAGAGGCATCATTATTTTAGAAGCTTTTTCTAAACCTTTTTCAACACCTAACATAACAATTACCATTGTTATCAAAATAAATATGCCTTGACCTAAAACAGTCAACCATGGATTACTAATGATTGTTTCAAATTGAATATTTGTCAGCGTACTTGATTTAAAAACCATGATTTGTGCTATGACATAACCTATATATATAATAATCCAACCACCAATAACACTATAAAAACCAAATAGTATAAATACGGCTAAATTACCATTCCATCCGATAATATTAAGCCATTTCTTTCCCGTTAATTTCTTATATATTTGCGTTGTATATGTACGACCCATTTTACCTACCGTAAATTCCATAATTAACAGTGGTAGTCCTACAAATATAGTAAAAATTAAAAACATTAATAGAAAAGCGCCACCGCCGTATATACCTGCCATATATGGGAACTTCCACATTGCACCCAATCCTATTGCAGAACCTGCGCTAGCTAATATAAAACCGGTAGACGTCTTCCATTGTGAATGACCACTCAAATTACCAACTCCCTTTAAAGCGCTAAAGTGTTAAAATGCTTAAGTTCTACTCTATCATGAGTTTATTTTATGTGCAATGTACCTATATATTGTCAGAATAATGAGATACATATTTTTTGATATTTATGGATTGATGCTGTATTTTTATTCAAAATCATAAGTAATGTGTTGTCCCTCTGTCACTTCTTCAATGTCTAGACTTTCAATGTGATCAACATTAATATAATGTACAACATCTTTTTTAATATATAAGTATGCCAATTCATCAAATTCATCTATAATTCGTGATACACATGTATCGTAATCGGGACCATTTTCAAATGTTTTAAATTCCGTATATGTTTTTCCTGATACGGTTGTATAAGTTAATAAAAATGTACGTTTCATATTTCTACACTCCTTTATTTACTGAAAAATTGAATAATAGATTGTTCTACTCTGTATGCATGATCGCCATACGTCATAAGATGACCGCTTTTTTCAAATTTGAGCAGTTCTTTATCTTGACTATTTACATTATCATAAATGTATTGCGCACTTTGAGCATATAATGGGTCATCTTCTTCGCCATACATAATATTCACTGGTACTGTAATATTTGCAAGATAAGCCATAATTTCATCAATTACACCTTGAAACACTTCAATTTCTTTATCATAGGACAAGATGGTTTCCATTTGGTGACGACGCTCTTCTTCGCTTAAACTCAAAATTTCATTCATTCGATGCCCATACCTTTCAAGACGCCACGCAATCTCGCTTTCACGCTTTTTATGTGGGGCTGACATCACAGCTATACGTTCTAAATCAAAATGTTCAGCTAACCTTAAAGTAAATAATCCGCCTAATGATACGCCTGTCACATTAATTCTACTGTATCCTTCATTTCTTAAAAATTGATATGCTGCGGTAACTTGTTCCCACCAATCATTGATATTGTGTTGGGTAAATTCCTTAAGCGGCAAACCGTGGCCTGGATAACTAGGCACGTAACAAGTAAATCCCTCTTCATTCAACTGTTGTGCTAAATGTTTTACATCACGTACAGTTCCCGTAAAAGAATGTAATAACAATACAGCTTGTTGACGATGTCCTTTTAAGTAGATTGATTGTGGTGATTTAACTTTCATTTTTACATTCACTCCTATTTATGTAGATGTTGATATAAAATAGACGCCCTGCACTCTCAAGACCGTCTAAAAAATGATATTTTTAAATTTTTCGTGCTACTTTCACTTACTTTTCTCCCCAAAAATTTAATAAAGGTGACACTAATATAAATAACGACACCCAAATAATAGCTAAACTTACGCCTCCTACAACGTCAGAAAAGTAGTGTGCATGAAAATACAGTCTACTTATTAAAACGCTAATCCAAAATACAATACTTAAAATTGTGATTATAAATTTAAAAGCACGCTGTCGGATTAACGGGATAATAATGATCATAATCATTAAAAAGAATAATGTATTAATATTAGAATGCCCACTAGGAAAAGACCATCCTGTATCAACAATTAAATGATTCTCGGGCCTTGACCTTTCAATCGTTTGCTTAATTAAATAATTAATCAATGCGCCACTAGTCATCGTTATGATTAGCCATATTGCTTGTGGAACCTTCTTGTAAAACGTGAGTAGCACTGCAATAATGGTAGCCACAATTAAAATGATCTTAACATCACCAAAGGTAGCGCAAAACGTCATTATATTGTTGATGAAACCATGTCCAAACACTCTATTGGGATCCCCAAATTGATTACTAAACCACTCTTGTACGCTAAGATCAACCATTCTCAACCACTGATTTTGCGCTAGCACATGAGTAGAGATAAAGCTTAAAAGAATAATCATGCTTATTAAAATTGGAATTATCCCTTTTGCTATATTCATATATTTAAAATTCATATCAACACCTATTTCTTTAATATGGTTCACTTAAGTTATTATGTCTTCTTTTGAATATGTAATATGTCTTCTCACTTCAAACATATTCATTCTTTCTCATTTTACACTATATCAGTGTTTTATCATTAATTTTACTTAAAGAACATTTACTTGAATACTTTAAATGTCTACAAAATATCATACTCATTACATATACAATAATGTATAATGTGATTTAACATAAAATATAATTTTAATGAGGAGGCGACACATTGTTTACTAAAAAAATATTGATTTATATTGCGCTCCTTATTACCTTAATTCGTTTTTTTATTCCATTACATCCAGACTTTGATACGTTGTTAGTATGGTTGTTTATTCTTTACATAATTCCAATTATTTTATGTATCATTGGCTTTAAATCAGATAAACTCATCGCTACTATGATTATGATTCCAAATTTAATGGGTATAGGTTATCGTCTATTCATCTTCTTTAATGACTTTTTGCATTTAAAATAAAACAGCACTATCTATTAAAGATAGTACCGTTAAATAATTTATTACTCATGTAATGCTTTATCAAAACGATCTTCCAACTTAAAAATCATTACGCGTTCACCGGTAATAGTACTTAAATCACTATGAAAACTTTTCACATTAAGTCCAGTCAAATCTTTAATAATGCGACTCAAGTCCTCTTCACCAGACTCTACAAGTTCAGAACGTGTACGTTTAATATTTAAAAGCCCTTCATTCGTTTTACACACGCGATATTCAGCAGGTGTCAAAATACCTTGTAAACTAACAATAACCATATCACGAAGAATATCTGTTTTTACAGACAAAGAACCTCTTCCTAAAAAATCTTTCTCCCATTGTGTAATGGCTTTACTAATTTCAGATTCATAAATACCTTTCGTCTTTTTCATAACTGGACGACTCCTATTTCTTGATTACTTATAGTTTAACATTAAACTGAAATAATCAAAAAACTTAATTTCTTCTAATGAATCTTTAATTGTTAATCTCACCGAGTATTTCCTACCAGTCTTTCCAACTATTATTTTCATCAATACTGGCAAGTCTTATCCATTGATGATCAACCTTTTGTCTAAAGTGATTATGATGTTTTAACAAACGTTGAATATATGCATCTGGCGCTTGAATAACAATTAAAAGCCTAATAGGTGCGTGATACGCCTCTTTGTCATTCATCATTACTGACTGCCATGGTAAGCCATACATTAAATCACTAGCATTTCCTTGCATGACACCTACACCACTTGTTACAGTTTGCGTTGTTTTACTACCGCTTCCATAATAGTGAGGTGCCACGGTTGAGGCGTAGTATTGTAAATTAATCCATTGGGCTACTAGTGCTGGCCCAGAAATAATTGTATTTAAAATCTCACCGTCTTCATCCTTTGTCCAATCATAATTATGAAGAAATGCCCGTCCCTCTAGATTACTATTTTGGGTGATTTGACGTTTCCCAATAATGAATTCAGCATTTCGTGCTAGACCCCATTCTGGACGAACTTCACTCCAATCGCTAGCGTGACGATGCGCTTCAGCATTAGGATTATGGTCAGTGTTTTTTATATTTGGCAACGATGCCAAACGTTCTAAATTGGCTTTATAACATACTTTTGGCATCACATGCTTAAGTTCGTCAAAGGCATTTTGAGCTTCTGTAGTTAAAGGTGGAACATAAATATACTCTAACTCATCAACTGACGTTTGATGTTCAGCAGCTATAAACACTGTATGTCTTGGAATGTCGATTCCTTCCATCAATAATCCACGTCTAACATTTTCTTGATTACACATTACTGCTAATAATTTCGCATTGAACCCACTCGAGGCACCGCCGCAAGCCCCACATTCTAATGAAGCATGATAGGGATTATTATGTGATTCACTACCGTGTCCGCATAGAACAATAAGTGGTGCAAAATCATCTGTTAAGTCCATTAATTGTAATGCTTTTTTGGAAAATTGAATCTGTTCTTCTAAAGTAAAGCCGATTGGTAGTTTTGAATACGCATCTTGCTCACGCTGAATAGTTAATTTACCTGTTGGTTTACGTAGCCATTTTTGTGAGAATCGATGAACAATACGTTTTGCTTTTTTAGGGAAAATTGTGTTAGCTATAGTCGCAATACTTAAAAAAGGACCACTTAATTCTGGTAAAAGCAAACTTGGCAACACGTTGTTTTTCATTAATTTAAAGTTGTAAAACATAGATGTAAGTGTATGTTGTTGTTGATTATAAATTTTCATTTCATGTTGATCAGCATATTCTTTAATACGATATGCAGGTTCTACCATCACTGGTAAAGATGGATGTGCAAATTGTTCATCAAGTACTTCTTTTTGAATTGGCAGACCAAAGAACCCAGCAATCCCTATTGTTTCAAAAGGCCCTTCACTTTCTAAATGTCTTCTAAACGGTTCGGATCGTACATCAATACAAAACGCAAGTTGTACTTTTGCTTTTGCTTGATCAGTATTTTCGGTTGGAACACGATAAATTTCATCAACCAATCGACGTTCATGCGTTTCTTCCCATGCATCTAACCATAACTTTTTAAAATAAAACGGGCTGAATCGTGTCCCCAATTCAATGTATGCTTGTTGCTTTTTAGATGATAGATTTAACCACTGTTCAACATTCATTTGTATGTTAAATAGCAAATAACGTATTTGCTCTAACTTTTTTTGAAAATATATAGATTTTTTTAATAATGTTGTATGGTGGTCATTTAAAAGTACCATCTCAATTGATAGACGAATCGCAACATAGTCTGTTAATAAGTAAGCATCATTACTTTGTGTCTGTGACCGATGATACATGATTCCTGCCCAACCTGGTAAAGATAATAAATGACTCTCAATATATGATTGTCGATGTTCTTCTTTTACTCCTAATTCTTGAAAGGCGTACTCTATTGCTTCGGTTGCTTGATTTGGCAAATGTGCTAAAGTAAGTCGTTGTTTTTTTGTGAATAATGGATCATGTTTAACTAAACGTTGCCAGGCATGATAGAATCCTTTTTCTCTTTTTGGCATAGTCCAACTTGATTGAAAGTCATCAACATATAATTTAGACCACTTAATCATATGAGCATTTAAAATATCAATAAGTCGTGTACCTTCCTTTGTGAAAACACTAGCACTTTGCGCTATCACATCTTCTTTTTTCTTATAATCCTTAAAATTAGTTTGTACCCATTTTTCCATTTTCTCGTTATCTTTTGTATTAAAGTAACCTTCTTCAATCGTTTTTAAATTTTTCGCTCTTTGAATATATGTGTTGATATCACTGTCAGATAGTGACCTATTATTATAATGCGCACGATTTTCATCCAACCGTTCTTCAAATACTTTTAAATCTATTTCTTTATTACTAATCGCTCTGTGAATAGTAGACGCATTAGGATAAATGTCAATATCCCTCACACTTTTTAACCAACGTGCCACTTGATCAAACGAAGCATCTTCTAGCCCCTCCCACGGATTACGGGCAGCAAATGTTGAAATCGGTGATAAAGGTGTAATTACACGTTTAGCCTGATTGACTAATTCATTGATATCTGATTGAAGCATAATTCTATCCTCCTTTATTAAAATCGTTTTAAATATGATGGATGACTTTCTATAGATTGGGTTTTAGCCTCTCCTACTTTAATAAGCCACAAGTATAACTTCGCAAATGCCTTTGATTCTCTTCGCCGTGATACCCATATGCTTAACATACTGCCGAAAACTATAATAGCAATCGATAGAATAATACTTATGAGTGGTGGTGAAACAATATGAATATCAACGTTACTTAATGTCGTGAAGAAATAATGATGCGTAATAATATAAACAATTGCTACAACAATAATCATACATACTCCGATGACTCTTCCGATGAGTCCATGACTAAAAGCAACTAATTGATTCCATGACACCATTAACGACCAAGCTAATATAAGAGCGCTTAATACATCATATGCATGTCTATCACTATTCAACCAAAATATTATCGCTATAAGAATAGCTAGTAGACGACCAAATACAAGCCAGCCATATGATTTTTTAACAGATGGAGGCGTAGGAATGTTAAATCTTTTAACAACAGAACCCGATTGTAGAAATAATGTCGCTTTAAACACACCATGCAATATTAAATGTACTATCGCCGCAGAATATGCCCCAAGCGCACATTGTACTAACATAAAACCCATTTGACTTATCGTAGAACCTACAAGTTGTCTCTTGTAATCAACATGCACAAGACTGATTCCAGAACCCAACAATACTGAAATACTTGCAATAATTAATAACAGTGAAATGGCTATTTCGTCATTAAATACCGGAGAAAAGCGTGTAAGAATAACGCCACCAGCATTAACAATACCAGCGTGCATAATAGCTGAAACTGGCGTAGGCGCAGCTACAGATTCAATAAGCCAGCCTTGAAATGGAAATTGTGCCGCCGGAATAATCACAGCTAAAACAATAAGTAAATTGATACAGAGACGCATTCCATAATTGATTGCATTATCATCTGACATATTCGAATAAATATACCAATCTCCTGTAGCGATATACAATAAAATGACAGCAATCAATAACGACAACCATGCCAATATAAATGACCAAGCTGAAATTCTTGCTGCTTCCCTAGGCACCTTCCATAATTTGTTAACTTTAATGAGCCGTGTTAACACAAATAATGTTGCACCCCAAAACATGGTCATTAACCTTAAGTCTCCACTTAACCATGCCAATGAAGCAAATGCAGTAATTAATGTAAAAAACGGAAAATATTTACGGTAATGCATGTCGCCAATTAAATAACGCATAGAAAACTTTTGAATGATAAAGCCTAAAGTCAAAATAAATGTCATCATTAACCAAGTAAGATGATCAACTACAAAAGGTCCAACATTCGCCCTTTCACCGAAAAATATTAATCCACTTAATCCCGTAATGATAGGTAAAACAAGTAAATATATATGAAATTTAATATATTGAATGGGAACTCGATGATTCAAAAATATTAATCCACTCAGTATAGCAATGACAAGTGTAATAAAAAACATAAACAAAATTAACTCTGAACTTAACATTGCGTATCCTCCATCTCAAAAAATATCTAAAACAATAATAAAAAGCCTACAATAGCTAACCTTTCATATATGTCATAATGAAAGAATTTAAACTATTGTAGGCTTCAATTTAACTCAAGTGTTTCGCACTTTTATCCTCAATATGTATATAAATCTTACGGAGTATAAATAAATCGTACACTTTATTTAAATAAGCTGCCTATATCATTTTGTAGTAAAGTAAGAACTCTTTCCCCTTTATCAATCAAGGTTATTCAACCTAAAATTGCTAAAGCAAGACTTAGTTATTACCTTTTCGAATAATACTATTAATATATTTTAAATGAGCAAGAGTGTCAATGGTTACGCTTCTCAAAATAAGACTCAATTAATCATATAATAATGATTACTGAAAGCTTAATTACTCAAAGATCCTTTTGTAAAGCTTATGTAAACAGTATAAAGACAAAATAACACTTAGGAATAACTCACTGTTGAGTGAAAAACATGAATCATTCACTTAAGACATTGATATTTTAATTTAGGGACTATGCACATATTTAATTCAAATTCCAGTTACACTATAGATAACAAATTAGTAAGGGAGGTCATTTAAATGGCAGATGTAATCGCTAAAATTGTTGAAATTGTTAAAGGCTTAATTGATCAATTTACTCAAAAATAATATTTAAAAGTTACGTATTTTATAAGTTAGCTTTTGAATATTCAACAACCATCTCTAAATACATTTCCCTTTTGAAAGGAGGTCATGAACATGAGCATCGTATCAACTATCATCGAAGTCGTTAAAACTATCGTAGACATCGTTAAAAAATTCAAAAAATAGTCTACATTCTACATAACCACCATCTTTTACGATGGTGGTTTTTTTATGTCTATTTATTTTCAGCTCGTTTAAACTCCTTTAAACATCCAACATTTACTTCTCTTCATTATTGGATAACTTTTCAAAATAAACTATTGTAATGAATATATTTTTACTTATAATGGTATACACAGTATCACGTTTGTTGAAAAAACGATGACTATTGATTCATTTGATAAATAACGACATCGAAAGGAAGGACAAAATGAAGAAGTGTTCAATTTCCAGTTTATTATCAATTATTGTCACACTCATTAGCATTTTTATATGTTTTACAACCATGTTTACGAACATCTATAACAACACTGACTTTAACTTTTGGTATTTCCCAGGAGCAATTATCTTTGTTATCTCAATTATTATTAATATCATAGCAATGTTTAAAGGTAATAAGACGTTAAACATCATCCTATTTTTTATTAACTTTTTTGCCTTACTTATCTTTACCACACCATTTGCAATCGTTTAAATGTTATTTTCAACTGCAAAATAGTTAGGCACGACTCATATCACACCTTCGGCCATAGAAATTTTTTGCAACTAATAACTGATTTTGAAAATACGTCGATATTAATATTTTAGATTTCATTATTTAAGCGGGCAAGCGTCTCTGAATTCAGAGGCACTTGCCTATTTTATTTTTCACGTGAAACAGCACAGTATATTCATTCATATTACATTTTCATTTAAAGTACAGAATCAAACAATTACATTCGTCGATCATAAGTCCATTGATACGGACTATCTAGTAATCGCCAATCTTCATCAATCTCACTACTATGAATTAAGCATGCATCTAATTCCCGGGAAATTTTTTCTTGATCTAAATCCGTACCAATAATTACAAATTGCGTTTGACGATCTCCATATTCGATATCCCAATCTTCTACTACATCTTGACGCGCCTCCAAAATAGCTTGCTGTTGACTTTCACTCATTGTTGCCACCCAGTATGTAACGGGGTGAATATTACAAGATGAACCAGCCTGTGATAACAAACACGCTACATCATTATACTGCGCTAACCATACAATCCCTTTTGTTCTTACAATATTTTCTGGCATTTGTTCTAGCCATTGATGAAATCTTTTTGCATGAAATGGTAATCGTCTAGTATAAGCAAATGATGTAATCCCATACTCTTCTGTTTCCGGCGTATGTGTCGCATGTCCTCCAGCTGTTAATTCTTTGATCCATCCAGCTGATTCACTTGCCTTCTCAAAATCAAATAATTGCGTATTAAGTACATCTGATAATTCCACTTTAGCATTTACTGTTTTAATAATTTTAGCTTCGGGTTGCAATGCACGTAATACATTTTCTAATTTTTCTAAAGCTTCGTCGCTAATCAAATCGATTTTATTGATAATCATCACATCACAAAATTCTACTTGATCAATGAGTAAGTCAGCAATAGTACGCTCATCTTCATCATCAACACTTTCATCACGGTCTGCCAATAAATCTTCACTACGAATATCATTAACAAAGCGATTCGCATCTACAACCGTCACCATTGTATCTAATCGACATATAGAGGTTAAATCAATACCTAATTCTTCATCTATGTATGAGAACGTTTGAGCTACTGGTACAGGCTCAGATATCCCAGTTGATTCAATTACAATTTGATCGATACCCCCTTTGTGAACTAAGCGCTCGACTTCTCGTAACAAATCGTCTCTTAAAGTACAACATATGCATCCATTAGAAAGTTCTACTAATTTCTCATCTGTTCTAGATAAGCCGCCACCTTGTGCTACTAAATCCTTATCAATATTAACTTCACTCATATCATTGACTATGACAGCAATGCGTCGCCCTTCTCTATTTTTTAATATATGATTAAGCAATGTCGTTTTGCCCGACCCTAAATATCCACTTAATACAGTTACAGGTATTTTCGCCATTTCAAGAACCCTCTCTTTTGTAAATAGTAATTATTACGTTTTACATTCTATAGAAAGTTCCTTCTTTTATCAATACTCAATTTTTTAAAAATTGAATAAACGTGATTAAATAAAAAAAGCTAGTTGGAATCATTATAAATTTCCAACTAACTAAGATTAAACTATTACAATTATATATGTTCATCTAAAAAGTAATTAAATACCCAAATGATACCATTGAGACGGTCTTTTACCTCTGCATGATAGGCATTAAAAAAAGTTTTATTGAGTTTCACTTTAGCATGACCACCATCATCAATTAACCTTTTATAGACACGCTCCAACTCTTCTAATGAATCACATTCAATAATAAGATGAGGATTTTTAGAAACGGGATGCTTATGAAACGTATCGGAGAAATGTACGAACGTTTCATCACCAATAATAAGTTGGGCATGATAAGTTCGACCATCTTTACCCATAAGTATTTCTGTTTGAGCATTAAATACATCTTTGTAATAACATAAAGATTTATCTACGTCCTTAACGTAAATAAATGGGCTTACATTTTTCATAATTTCCTCCTTTTTTTATTTATTAACACATTTAGACACACTTTCATCAATTTAAACTAATCATTTTCGGGATTATTGCAAATTAATACAATAAAACCACTCCTCAATGGAGTGGCTACTTTTCTATATTTTAGGTTCACCGTTGACTAGCACACTATTTAAAAAGTTGAGAAATTGTATTACGAATTGAATTGAATCGTTCATAATCTACATATCCTCTCAATACTTTTTTAACACTTTTATTATAAAACGTTTATGCTCCAACATACTAAATTTGCCTAACTGTATATTTTTCATACTCAAGTGTCAAATAAATGGTGTGATATTATTTTGTTCAACCACATTTCTCCTAATATTTAAGAGTTGCACGCATACATATTAACAAAAATATTTTCTCCAACTTTGAATAGAAAATATTCTGTTCATTTTATGTATTCACATAATCGTGAAATCATTTATGACTTTGATCAATTTTCAAATCGCCTAGTCCTAGCGCTCATCATTGTATACTCAGTTATGTCGTTGTGTCCCGTTCTAACATTTGCTTTTTAGTAATAATGGGGTACTTTTTGAAAACAATAGACCCTACAATACCAGCAATAGTTCCTATAATCGCCATAACCACACCATAGATAATCACTTTCGTTAAACTATTAAAACCAAACATCACTAAAAAACCTGCAATAGGTGTAGCAGTGCCAGTTGCATTATTAATCATACCTGACCAAGCAATTATAATACCGGCAATTGCCCCACCAAAGAAATTAGTGACATAAATAGGAATAGGATTAGCGGAAACAATATCAGCTTGAGAAAGCGGTTCGATTCCGACTGAAATGGTTGATTTACGGTCTCCCAATTTCAAACGATGGAACAATGCACTATTCATAAACGCGGAACTAAATGCGGCCATGGCACCTATAGCCATAGGCGCACCCGTTAAACCAAGCAATGCAGTGAGAGCCATTGAACTTAATGGAGCAGTACCTACTACTGTAATAATACCTCCCAATACAATTCCCATAATCAACGGGTTAGCATCTGTACTACTTTGTATAATATCCCCAATTTTAATTAACGTGTTATTAACCACTGGCGTCAATCCAGTAGCAATTAACCTAGCTATAGGTGCGAGAAGAATGATTGAACCAATTAAATCAATACCGTCTGGCACATATTTCTCGGTATACTTCATCATGTAGCCTACAATATACCCAGCGAAAAATCCTGGTAACAAGTCCATACCTCCACAAGCTGCCCCAATAACTAGTGCATAAACTGGAGATACCCCAATCGCTAATGCAGTTAATCCAGCCGCAGCCACACCACCTAAACCTCCAGCAGCATCTCCCAGTTCTTCTAAGAATTTAATCCCAAATACTTGACCACCCACATATTTATTGAAAGCTTCAACTAAAAACGATGCAATCGCCGCATTCGCTAAAGCTCCCATCGCCCTCATCCCACTAGGTGCTTTGTATGTAAATAGAGTAAAAATAACTAAAACTAAAATTAAAAATAAAGTACCTATAAGCAAATCCATATCAAACACTCCCCATAACACTTATAATTTTCTGATTTTTTAGAAAACAACTATAAAATACATAGTACCAAAAAAATATACCTTTGAGGAGAATTTTTTGAAAAATAGAAAATATTTATTAAATTAAATAAAGTTAAATAGTAAAAATTGTAGCAATCTCCAACCTACACTACCAATGGAGACTTTTGTTAAAATTCCTCAAATTGATCTTCCAAGATATATTAATGAAATGATTGAAACGATACACAATCGTGATTTTGATGAATTCAGTTCTCTAAAAAGAACAATTTAAAATTTTTAATAAATCAATCATAAATTTCACCTTTTTTCAAAGCAAGATTTGTATTTGCGAGTTCTTCCATAAATTGTGAGTCATTTAAAACATCGAATGGCTTATTACCTTCGCCTATTAAAAATCTAAAATGAGTAATATTCATAAATTCAAATATTAATTTGAATTGGTGAACTAAAGGTTGTGCTTTGATACGTGGACTGTCACCGCCTACGATTAAAATTAAGTACTTTTTTTGTGACATAATTTCTTTGAAGTTATCTATTCGCGTATCCCGCAATGATTCAGTCCATCTATCAATAAATAGTTTCAAAGACGCGCTCATGGAATACCAATAGAGAGGCGTTGAGAAAATTATAATATCTGATTTTAAAACTTTATTTAAAATTTTTTTATAATCATCATTATGAATGCTAGTTTCATTGCTATGACGATTATCATTAACCTTTTCAATGTTACTTTGGTATAAATTTATAAACTTTCCATCAATTAGTACATTTTATTATTATCAATAGGTTTTAAAAATCCAAAGTTAAGTAGTTGAACTAGACCTAAAAAGACATAAATAAAAAATCAAGATCATGCTAAGTGAGTTTATATCTGTTGAAGATAGTAAAATCTATATTAAAAAATTAAAAAATATATAATTATTCAATACTAGTTATGACTATTTAAACAAAAAAATTTTAAATGGTGTATTATTATAAGGGTAAGTTAAAATTATGATAACAGAAATTATCACTTCAATTTTCAATAGTATATTAAAGCAAGAAGAAATTTATTTAAATAATAATATTGAACAATTAAGTGAGTTCAGAAAAGACATTATCCTAAAATGAAAACCAATTAAAATTATTTGCCAATCATAACAGTATCCAATCTCTTAAAGATATAAGATAAAATAAAAGACACTTACACACGATAACTATTCATTAATGAAAGTTAATTTATCAATTAAGGTGGTGGTTCTATCGAACAATATCTAATATACCATAGAAAAATGAATATAAAAGGTAGTAAAAAAAGGAGTTACTTATAAAATGAAAAAGTTTTTTATATTTTTATTAAGTAGTTTATTAGTGCTAGCTGCATGTGGTAAGAATTATGAAATCAGTGATATTACAAGCAAATTTAAAAAAGAAGGTTTAAGTGTCGAAAACTTACGAAAAATGGACCGTGAAGATTTTGGTATGGCACCAATGAAAACTGAAAATGCTAAAATATTTACTGTTTCAGAAGATAAGAATGCACGTATTTTAAAATTTAAAAATGAAGATGACCTAAAAGAAATGAAAAAGTATTATGAAGAATTGGGTAAATCCAGTGCTACGTTCTATTCACATGTATACACTAAAGATAAATTTTTAATTCAAATGAATGGCGACATTGACGATCATGTATTTGAAAAGTATAAAAAAGCTATGAATGAGGCATTAAATTAAAGGAGAATACATATGAAAAAATTATTATGTACATTATTTGCTGCTGCACTAGTGTTAAGTGCTTGTGGCCAAGACGACACTAAGGAAGATGAAAATAAAAAGTCAGAAATTACTACTGAAAAGAAATCTGACGATAAAAAAGACAAAAAAACTAATGAGGATAAAAAGTCTGGAGAACAAAAGAAATCTCAAGAAAAAAAGAATAACAAGTCAATGCAAGAATCTGCTACAAATGAACAGGTTCAATCTCAACAACAAACGCAACAAGCTAATCAACAAGCACAACAGTCTGATAATCATGAACCTACAAAAGAAGAGATATATGAATGGGATAAACAAAACATTCCCGGAGGTACAGATTTTGGTTTGATTGATCCAGAAGATGTAAATGAAGCTTCGGAATCTCAAAACGAAGAACCAGATGAATGGATTAAAGGACAAGAGGAATGGAATAACGCTACTCAATCAGAAAAAGAGGAGCTACGTAAACAGAACGCGCAAAAGTATGGTTATGAGTATGATCCTAAAGATTATGAAGAATAATAAATAATTGGGTAGCACGTCTACCCTTTTTATTTAGGGAGGGTAAACTCGTGGCATGAGAAATTCACCAAATAAACATGGTGAAACTAAATATCGCTATTATGAGAAGTATAAAGATTCACTCACAAACAATTGGCGACGTGTTAGCATGGTATTTAGAAATGATAAGCAGTTACAAAAAGTGGCTCAGAAACGCTTAAATAAGATGAGCGTATAGAAGAAAAATTAAACTATAAGACCCTACTATACTTAAGTCACTAACATTCCATGAGCATTTGATGAGTGGTTTGAAAGATACAAATTAACATCCTGATTTAAACAATCTATTGTTACATAGAGATTTTATATTCACTAACCATAGAGGAAGCCCCCTATCAATTACATCAATCAATAGAAATTTACAAATTGGTGCAAAGAATGTAGGTATTAAAAAGCATATAACCAGCCATACTATGCGTCATAGTCACATATCATTATTATCGCAATTAGGTATATCACTGCGTGCAATTATGGATCGTGTAGGCCATACAGATCATAAGACTACCCTACAGATATACAGTCATGTTACTGAACAAATGGATAAAGATATGATGAGTAAGTTAGAGAAAGTAGGTATTAATTAAATATGAGTAGTACTCGTAAACCAAAATTAGATTATGAGGAACAAATTAAAAAGTTGAAATCATTAGGAATTCTATTCAATGAAATAACAGAAGAAGAAGCTAAAGAAATATTAAAAAATAACACTTATTTTTTTAAATTGATATCTTTTCGTAAAAATATAAAAAAGGATAGTAGTGGAAATTATAATTTTGAGTTTTCTGCACTTTCTGATTTTGCTACTTTAGAAATGCGATTAAGATATACTTTATTACCTATGTGTTTGGATATAGAACATTCACTAAAAACAGATATTCTTAAAAAGATTACTGATGATGTAAACGAAGACGGATATACAATTGTTCAAGATTTTATAAACAATCATAATGGAGATTTAGAAAAAATCTTTTCTAGCGTGATTAAAAGAGATGGTACAGTTATACCGAGTTTTCAAAAATATTATGATGATCCTCCAATATGGGTATGCTTAGAATTAATGACTTTTGGCCAATTTTCAGCATTTGTAGAATTTTATTCTGAAAGAACAAATGACTCTGAGTTACGTAAGGCTGGTAAATTTATTAAATTTGCTAAAAACATTAGGAATAAATGTGCTCATAGCCAACCAATTTTATTAAATTTAAATCCACGCAAAAACTTTACCGTTGAAAGAGAATTAAAAAAGATAGGTAGAAAACAAAGACTGTCTGATAAAAACCTTAAAGTATTAGCAATAATTGATATTCTTGCATTATTAGTTTTACATTCTAAATATTGTAGTAAAGGTATAAAAGATAATCGAAAAAATGATTTATTAACTTTTAAACAACGTAAAAATAGATATTTTCATCATTATCGAAATGTTCCTTCTCTTTCATTTTTCTTTCTATCACTTAACAAAATGATTGACTATTATGTTCAAAACAATTAATATAATAAATAAGGAAAGAGGGACATCCCTCCAAGAGTTATTTCTATACTCTTGTTTTTTATGAAAGAATTTTCTATTCTTTCCGTTTTAAGAGGTTGACCGAGAGGTTGCCTCTTTTTTTATGCCTAAATCTCTTAAGTTTTAACACGTCGCCCTTTTTTTGCCCTTTTTCCAACTTATAAAATACAAAAACAACCCCCTCAAGCCTATGCCTAAGGGGGTTCATTATTCTATGCTATTATTCCCACTCAATTGTACTTGGTGGCTTAGAGGTAATGTCATAGACAACGCGATTAACGTGGTCCACCTCATTGACAATTCGACTTGAAATCTTTTGTAAGACTTCCCAATCAATTCTAGCAAAGTCACTAGTCATGCCATCGATGGATGTTACCGCACGAATACCTACAGTATGATCATACGTACGGTAGTCTCCCATGACACCGACCGATTGAATACCTGGAAGTACTGTAAAGTATTGCCAGATATCTCTTTCAAGACCTTCCTCACGAATCACTTCACGTAAAATCGCATCTGATTCACGAACAATTTCAAGCTTATCTTCAGTAATTTCTCCAAGTACACGGATACCTAATCCAGGTCCTGGGAACGGCTGTCTCCAAACTAAGTGTTCAGGTATACCTAATTCTATTCCTAATGCGCGCACTTCATCTTTGAATAATGTATTGATTGGTTCAATAAGTTCAAATTCCATGTCTTCAGGTAATCCACCTACATTATGGTGAGATTTAATTGTTTGAGCTGTCTTAGTACCTGATTCAATCACATCCGTATATAACGTACCTTGAGCTAAGAAATCTACATCTGTTAATTTCGCAGCTTCGTCATCAAAGACATATACAAACTCATTACCAATGATTTTACGTTTACGTTCTGGATCAGACACACCTTTTAGCTTACTCATGAAGCGTTCTTGAGCATTAACACGAATAATATTCATATCAAAACCTTCACCGAATTGCTCCATGACCATGTCACCTTCACCTTTACGTAATAGACCATGGTCCACAAAAATACATGTTAATTGGTCGCCGATTGCCTTATGTAAAAGTACAGCAACTACGGATGAATCTACTCCACCACTCATTGCACATAATACTTTACGATTACCTACTTGTTGACGGATTTTCTCAATTTCAATTTCAATGAAATTCTCCATCGTCCATTCACCTGTACAATTACAAACACGGCGGACGAAGTTTCTTAGTAAGTCGTTCCCATATTCAGTGTGACGTACTTCTGGATGGAATTGTACACCGTAAATGCGACGTTTTTTATCTTCAATAGCTGCATAATTAGTACTTGGACTATCTGCAATCACTTCAAATCCTTCAGGAATTTCAATTACTTTATCAGAATGACTCATCCATACTGTTTGTTCAGAAGGTAAGCCAAAGAAAAGTTCATCTGATTTAGCGTTAATTGTAGCTTTGCCATATTCACGCTCATTGGCACGCTCAACTTTACCACCTAAAAGCTTAGTCGTTAATTGCATACCATAACATATACCTAAAACTGGAATACCTAAATTGTAAATTTCAGGGTCGATGGTAAATGACCCCTCTTCATACACTGAATTTGGACCACCTGAAAGAATGATACCTTTAGGATTCATTCGTTTAATTTCTTCAATAGAAATTTCGTGATCATGTAATTCACTATAAACGCCCATCTCACGGATACGACGCGTAATTAACTGGTTATATTGGCTACCAAAGTCTAAAACAAGAATCAGCTCTTGCTCTTTCGCCATTTCCATAGTCATGAATCTCCTTTATTGTTTGATTTTATGTAAAAGTAAGAGAAACGCGCCTGTCAATGCCCTAAATGATAGCTTTAAGTATTGTAACGTATCATTAAGCATTGTTGTTTTAAAAATTAAGCGCGTTCCTACAAATGATTAATTCATCACCCAAAGTTTAACACTAGAAAGAATAGTTTGGTGATTCTTTCGTAATTTGAACATTATGAGGATGACTTTCAGCTAAGCCAGCTGGTCCCATACGTGTAAATTGTGCTTCTTCACGTAATTTTTTTAGGTTTTCTGAACCAGTATAACCCATGCCAGCTCTAACGCCACCCATAAGTTGATAAATTGTATCTTGTAATGGTCCTTTATAAGCTGTACGACCTTCAATACCTTCAGGAACAAATTTTCTTGGTGTTTTATCTTCTTGGAAGTAACGATCATTTGAACCTTTTTCCATAGCACCTAAAGATCCCATGCCGCGATAAACTTTATATTGTCTACCTTGGAATACTTCAGTTGCACCAGGACTTTCTTCTGTACCAGCTAACAAACTACCTAACATAACCGCATGACCACCAGCAGCTAATGCTTTGATAATATCACCTGAGAACTTAATACCACCATCAGCAATAATAGCCTTACCATGCTTACGGGCTTCTGTAGCACAATCATAAACTGCTGTAATTTGAGGCACACCTACACCTGCAACAACACGTGTTGTGCAAATTGAGCCTGGACCAATACCTACTTTAACAACATCGGCACCCGCTTCAAATAAAGCACGTGTTGCCTCTGCAGTCGCTACGTTACCAGCGACAACAGTAATTTCAGGATATGTTTCCTTGATGTGTTTAACTTGATTAATAACGCCTTTAGAATGACCATGAGCTGTATCAATAATTAATGCATCTACGCCAGCTTCAACTAGTTTTTGTGCACGAATTTCAGTATCTTTAGACGTACCGATTGCTGCCGCAGCTAACAATCTGCCATGTTCATCTTTAGCTGCATATGGGAATTCAAGTACTTTTTCAATATCTTTAATAGTGATTAATCCTTCTAAACGACCATTTTCTACTAATGGAAGTTTCTCAATCTTATGTTTTTGAAGAATAGCCTCGGCTTCATCTAAAGTCGTACCAACTGGAGCTGTTATTAAATTATCTTTCGTCATTACATCTGATATTTTAATTGAAAAATCTTCAATAAAACGTAAATCACGATTTGTTAAAATCCCAATCAACTTGCGATCCTCTTGATTATCGACAATGGGTACACCAGAGATACGGTATTTACCCATTAATGCTTCAGCCTCATACACACTTTCTTCCGGTGTTAAGAAGAACGGGTTAGAAATAACACCATTTTCTGAACGTTTAACCTTTTGTACCTCATCAGCTTGCTCTTCGACGCCCATATTCTTATGAATAACACCTAAACCGCCTTGTCGAGCCATAGCAATTGCCATTTTTGATTCAGTTACTGTATCCATACCTGCTGAGATAACAGGAATGTTTAACTTGATCTTATCTGATAATTTGACACTTAAGTCAACATCGCTTGGTAAAACATCTGATGCAGCTGGAATGAGTAACACGTCGTCGAATGTTAAAGATTCTTTAGCAAATTTATTTTCCCACATTAAAAACAGCCTCCAATTTTATTTATACTTAGTTACATTATTTCACATTTTCTTCAGTTTGTTTATACTTTATACCATTAAAAAAGAAATTTAAGATGATTGCAGAAATTGCGCCAAGCACTATACCATTTTGAGTTAACCAAGCAAATTGTTCTCCTAATCCTTTAAATGCTTGAGGTACTGCACTAATACCAGCACCTAACCCTACTGAAATTGCAATAATTAATAAATTATTTTGATTTTGGAAATTAATGTTACCCAAAATACTAACGCCGTATGCCATAACCATTCCAAACATTGCTATCATTGCCCCACCTAAAACCGGCAATGGAATAATATTAGCTAAAGCACCTAATTTAGGTATACAACCGCAAATTAGTAAAAGAATAACCATTCCATATATCACATTGTTCTTTTTAGCTCCTGATAAAGAAACAAGACCTACATTTTGGGAATATGCAGTGTAAGGGAACGCATTAAATATTGAACCTAAAATGATTGCTAGACCTTCCGCAGTGTACCCTTTTCGAAAATCTTTTCTTTCTAGTTTTCTACCAGTAATTTCACTCAGTGCATGATAGACACCAGTAGATTCAATTAAACTTACAACTGCAACAATGAAAAATACAAGTATTGAGCTGACATCAAATCCGAAGCCAGAAAATCTGAATGGCACAGGGAAACCAAACCAATGTGCATCACCCACTTGTTTGATATCAACCATTCCAAATATACCAGCTAAAGCAGTACCTATTGCTAATCCTATAAGTATCGCAATTGATTTCAAGAAGCCCTTTGTAAATCTTTGCAAAATAAGAATAATGAGTAGTGTAACACCACCTAATATTAAATTCTTAGTATCGCCATAGTTTTTCGCTCCTTCACCACCTGCCAAGTAATTCATTGCAACTGGCATTAAATTGATTCCAATAATTGTCACAACACTTCCTGTTACAACAGGTGGAAAGAATTTAACTAAATAAGAGAAAAAAGGTGCAATTAAAACAACTAAGATACCGGATATTAAAAGCGAACCATATAAAACATCAAGTCCTTTCGTTTGACCGATGAGTATCATAGGTGCAACGGCAGTAAACGTACATCCTAGTACAATCGGTAATCCAGTCCCTGTGACTTTATTTGCTTGAAGAAATGTCGCTACCCCGCACATAAATATATCAACAGTAACTAGATAAGCAATTTCTTCAGCTGAAAATTTTAAGCTTGTCCCCACAATAATAGGAACAAGAATAGCCCCTGCATACATCGCTAACAAATGTTGCACACTTAATATGAAATTTTTCATTACGCTTCACCTAAAAGAGTTACCTTATTGCCTTTTAATGAAGCTACCTTACAAAGTGAAGATACATATAAGCCTGCATCTTCTAAACGTTGGCGACCATTTTGGAAACTTTTTTCAACCACAATACCCACGCCAACTGTCGTCGCATTTGCTTGTTTTACAATGTCATTAAGACCTAGCGAAGCATCACCATTAGCTAAAAAGTCATCAATGATAAGTACTTTATCGTCTGCACCTAAAAATTCTTCAGATACAATGACTGTACTCGTTTTATTTTTTGTAAATGAATGAATATCCGTGCTATAAAAGCCATCTTTCAAAGTACTAGGTTTAGCTTTTTTAGCAAATAGACAAGGAACATCAAAATGAAAAGAAGCCATAATAGCAGGCGCAATACCAGAAGCTTCAATAGTTAAAATTTTAGTAATACCAGCGTCTTTGAAAGACTCATAAAATGTTTTACCTACATCATTCATCAACTTTGCATCAATTTGATGATTTAAAAATCCATCTACCTTCAAAATTTTCTCATCGATGACAACGCCATCTTCTTTGACTTTTCGTCCTAACGACTCCACTCAAAAAACCTCCTCAAGTAAATTCAAATTCGATTCCTAGATACAAAAAAACCTCAAACTACCATTAATAGTTTCAGGATCTATGAGTGAACGTGCAATACTTTGCCTTAAAGCAAATTAAGAAGAAGATACGCATACGTAATCCTAAAAACGCTTATTAAATTTGATAAAACTTAAACAATTGCACTCAATTTATACAGGCTTATGTGTATCCTCATTTGTTACCAGTTATACCAAATGCGTTTCACTTTTATGTTGCTTTAGCGATTTAAACTGCTCTTAATGTATTGGATTGTTACTCATAGTCGTGTCGTTTATGGCGACACGGTAGAAACTTCTAAAGCCATATTCTCTAGATTATATGAGTCATATAAATTATTTTATGATAATAGCAAATTTTTGTTGTATTTTCAATATAATTAAAGAGATGTTCACGATTCAAAAAGCATCAAAATTCAGTGTAAGCGTTATATTAAAGGATGAATTATCATTGAAATGTTTTAATACAAAATTATATAATTATCTGTGTAATAGTTTTATTAAATTAGACTAGGGTATAACCATGTAAGACAACATTTTTAAAAGGGGCGATAATCATGGCAAAAATTACTGTAGTGAATAACCAAGATGAATTATATAAAGTCATCAATCAAATAAAATCTGAAGGTTATTTAGAGACAGAATTAGCTGTTATCAGTAAAAGTAAGTTGCACTTAGATGATTTACACAACTCTCAAATCTCGTTAATGGCTACAAGTGGCTCATTTAGTGACCGTATGTCTCGTTTACTTACAGGTGAAGATGGAGAAGAAACAGTATTATCTCGTTATGATTTAACTGACAATGAACTAGAAGGATATAAACAAGATATTTTAAACGATAAAATGCTCGTTGTTGCTAACAGTGACCGTTCTTCTCATGATGAAGTTGAAGATAATAATGCTGCATATAAAGAAGTGGATATTACTCATTATGCCGCAGAGTCTGAAGGGCCTAAAGCATAATTTTATTTCTAAATTATAAAAGCATTGCACCATAATGTTTGTGTCGTCGAGCAGACATTATGGTTTTTTTTATCATTAAATAAAGCTAATTCGCTACGAATGAATAATATTAGGGAGAGGATATAACATGGAATTTAAAGTGATAGAATCAGCTAAAGATCCATTATTTAACGAGGCACTCAAATTATATGATGATAAATTGGATATTGGTTTAGATGAAGATAGTAAAATTTTTAAACGCTCACTTGAAAATAATAAAACAGAAAATGATTACGCCTTTATCGTTGGAATTGAAAACCAGACTGTAGTTAGCTTAGCAACTGCACATTACGAAGCAACAACCAATTCTGCATTTTTAATTTACTTAATCGCAAAAGAAAGCCCCAATCATGATGAAAGAATGTCCTTAACTTTAGAGGCAATAGAAAAACAATTAAACCTTTTATCACAAGAAGTTCATAATAGAGATATTAATTTCATCATGTTAGAAGTTCCAAAAGAACCCTCGACTGCTAACATCGATGACAAGCTCAGAAATGCACTAGAACATCGTCGTCAATTCCTCTTTGAAAATCAATTTGAAAAGCAGGACGACATTGACTATATTCATCCAAACCAAAATCAAAAGGAAACGCCACAAAAAGTAGATTTATTTATTAAAGCTAACATTGAATTAACAAAGGACATTTATGGTACAAGTGTCAAATCTAATTATATTCTTAAATATGTTTTTGCAAATGGCATTTCAAGAGAAATTATTTACCCTCTCCTAAAAGAAATGAATTTAAGATAGTCTGTCTAAAACACCTTGAAATCAATATTAAGAAAAGGTAAACTATCATATGAGGTAAGACTGACGTTTCACTGACCGAAGACAAACGTCACCATACATAATTAAAATATGAAGGGACTTTTTCAATGTTAACTAAAGAATTTGCTCAACGTGTAGAACTAAGTGAAAAGCAGGTCCGAAAAATTGTACAACATTTAGAGGAACGAGGCTATCACCTTAGTAAAACAGAATATCGTGGTCGTGAAGCCACAGACTTTAAAGAAGATGACATCGAATTATTTACAGATATCGCTAACAAAGTTAAACAAACAAATAGTTATGATTTAGCATTTGAAGAGCTTGAAAAGGAAAAAGACTTTTTACAAGTCATTGTTAAAGACGAGGATAGCCAATTACCAACTGATCAAAATGTATCACAACTCGTTGAAGATTTACGTTCTGAAATTCAAAAAATGCGAGAAGAACGTCAAATGTTAGGGCAAATGATTAACCAAGTTCATCAGCAACAACAGGAACTCAAAGAATTACAAACTGATATCACAACAAAATTAGATTCGAATGCTCAATCTTTAAAATCAATCCAAAATTCTCAAGAGGTTATTCAGTCAGCACAAGAACAACAATCTAAAGACATCGCTAAAGCTAACGAATTAAAAGATAGTGAATTACGTAGTCATTTTGATTCAATGTCAAATAGCGCTTCAATATCTCAGAGCAACGTCGCAAGTCAAAGCACTACAGCAAGTTTGAACCAATCTGAATCAGCAAATGATTCAATGAGTTCATCTCTGTCCGAGTCTAACTCAATAACATCCGAAAGTAATACAAATAGCAAATCGGAAATTGAATCAAAAAGTACGTCTACAAGCGAGTTCTTGTCAGAATCAGGAAGTGTATCTAACTCAGAAAAATCTGAGTCAATTTCTCATTCTCAATCAACATCAGCTACACCTTCTTCTCAATCGACTTACCAACAACAACCTAAAGAAGAGAAGAAAGGTTTCTTTGCACGTCTATTTAACTTATAAATGATTTGTATTCATAGCTGACTCATGTTTATTCATAATATTAAATAAAAACGCGTGCAATCATGTCTTCTTATAGCATGATTGCACGCGTCTTTTTTATTAATATAAACCTCTTTACGTCCTCTTTGCTCACTTTTCTGATAAACATAAACTTCTCATTTTTCATTGTTCTAATAATCATCTTCACTCTATTCAACTTTAAATGAATCTGAAAACTATAAATCAACAACTTGAATTTCTTCTTAACCCCCTTTATTCTTATTACATATGTCGGAATACTAAAAATTAAAAAGGAGCTATATATCGATATGGAAATACTTTTTACAGTAATTAATGTCATCGTGTTACTTGTTTTCCTAGTAATGTTAAATATTATGGCAAGAAAACACGTCTCATTCCCTAAACGTGTCTTTACCGCTTTAGCAATAGGTATCGTATTTGGCATTGTATTACACCTCATATATGGTGCAGAGTCTAAAACTCTCGAACAATCAACAGACTGGTTTAGTATTGTTGGAGATGGTTATGTTGCACTATTACAAATGATTGTCATGCCACTAATATTCATTTCAATTGTTGCCGCTTTTAGCAAAATACAAATTGGTGAAAAATTCGCTAAGATCGGTTCTTATATTTTTATGTTTTTAATTGGTACTGTAGCCATTGCAGCTATCGTTGGAATTTTTTACGCTTTGATCTTTGGTTTAGATGCATCGTCTATTGATTTAGGTAGTGCAGAACATTCACGTGGTACAGAAATTTCAAAACAAGCCAAAGATTTAACTGCAAACACTTTACCACAACAAATTCTCGAAGTATTCCCAAGCAATCCATTTTTAGATTTCACAGGACAACGTACAACTTCGACAATTGCAGTTGTTATTTTTGCAACGTTTGTGGGCTTTGCTTATCTTAGAGTTGCAAGAAAACAGCCGGAACATGGAAGCTTACTTAAACGTGGTATAGAAGCAATCTATTCTATCGTTATGGCTATCGTAACTTTTGTTTTGCGATTAACGCCTTATGGCATTTTAGCTATTATGGCTTCTACTCTTGCGACAAGTGATTTTTCTGCAATTTGGACGTTAGGTAAATTCTTAATTGCTTCATACGCAGCTCTAATCACAATGTATATTATCCATTTAATTATACTGAGTGTCTTAGGTATCAATCCCGTTAAATACGTGAAAAAGACAATAGAAGTACTAATCTTTGCATTTACTTCACGTTCAAGTGCAGGTGCATTACCATTAAATGTTCAAACGCAAACAAAACGTTTAGGTGTACCTGAGGGAATTGCAAACTTCTCTGCAACTTTTGGTTTATCCATAGGGCAAAATGGCTGTGCAGGAATCTATCCTGCTATGCTAGCAGTTATGGTGGCACCAGTAGCAAATGTAGAAATTGACTTCCAATTTGTTGTTACACTTATTGCTGTTGTTATTATAAGTTCATTTGGCGTTGCAGGTGTAGGTGGCGGGGCAACATTCGCATCAATACTCGTATTATCTACACTTAATCTACCAGTTGCTCTCGCAGGGGTACTGATATCTATCGAACCTCTCATCGATATGGGTCGTACAGCACTTAACGTTAATGACTCAATGCTAGCTGGAACAGGTACCGCACGCTTAACGAATCATTGGGACAAAAAAACATTTGACTCAAATGATTACGGCGATTTATCTGCAAATTAAATGTAAGAAAAGTGGTCATTGATCATTACGACATACAATTATAAAAAGAGCGGGGCAACATTCGTGTTGAAAATATCGCCCCACACCCTAGCCTGAGACATGTATTTCTGTCTCAGGTTCTTTTTATCTTTGAATAAATCCTGCTTTTTTCAATTCATCTAACATATCTAAACGTGTTTTACGTCCTAGAAATGTTTCTATTTGTTGTGACCAATTTTCTGTACGCACACCGTTAGTACGTTCTTTATAATATTCACTCACTACTTGGTCGTATGCTTCCAATTCTTTACGTTGTTGATGCTGATTTGCATCATACTGGTCTTTATGAAAAATATGTTTAAATGGCAAGCGCGGTTTAGGTGACCCATTTTCTTCATCAGAAGGTTCACCTACTGCCATACCAAATAACGGAAACGTATAATCAGGTAAATTTAAAATTTCACGCACTCGCGCAACACATTACGCAATGACCCTAAATAAACAATTCCATACCCCATATCTTCGGCAGCAACTGCCATGTTTTGCGCAACTAATGCAACATCTATTGTACCTACTAATAGTCCTTCTGCAGAACCATATGATGTCTCCATATTTGACGCCGCAACTTCATCTACTAAATGATGACGATAATAATCTAAAACAAATACAAATAAATAACCATTATCTAAAACATAAGGCTGACCTGACACTTCCTTTAAACGCGCTTTAATGCTTGGATCTTCAACACCAATAATAGAATAAGTTTGAAGATAACTGGATGTAGAAGCACTCTGTCCCGCCTCTACTAATTTTTCTACCGTTTCAGAACCAAGTGGTTGATTCTTAAATTTTCTAACTGAATGATGTTGTTTCATCAACTCATAAACATAATCTGACACTATACCCACTCCTATCAAAATTTACATTATTAATTATTTTATACCCTAAATGAAGTATATTTAAATCAATTTGCACACTTCACATTTAAAAGTTATCATAATAGTATTAATTTTCAGATAATTTAGGAGAGGAATACAATATGACACTAACAAATAAAGAAGTTGCTAAAGTTTTATTTAAAGCTTATAGATATAAAAAACCCATCGATTTCATTAGCGAGAACTATCAATTAAACGAAGAAGAAGCATATCATGTACAAGAAGAACTAATTGACCAATTAACTTTCAAAGACCATTCGACTGTTACAGGGTATAAAGTTAGTATGACTAGCAAGGCAACGCAAGCAATTGCTAACACTAACGAACCTGCATATGGAACACTCTTATCTAACCAAATTGTTAATGATGGTGCCTCAGTCTCTCTTTCAGAATTATTTTCACCATTACTAGAACCAGAAATTATCTTTATAGTGCAGGAAGACTTACCTTATGATGCTGATTTAGAAACAATTAGATATCATACCCGTATCGCGCCAGGCATTGAAATTCCAGATGCAAGATATAAAAATTGGTTTCCAAATTTTACTTTATCAGATTTAATATCAGATAATACCGCAACAGGGCTTGTCGTAGTAGGTGACCCTGTAGACGGACTTGATAACGATGCATTTGCTAATGTACATTTAAGTTTATATAAAGATAATAAATGCATTGCCACAGGAGAATCATCCGAAGTACTCGGAAATCCCTTAAATGCTATTCATTGGCTAATTAAAAAACTACACACGCACGGTAAACAACTTAAAAAAGGAGATATCATTTCATCTGGAACTTTTATATCTCCACTAAAATTAGAATATGGCACGTACCGTGCTGAATATAGTGGTATCGGTAAGGTGTCATTTTCGGTTAATAAATAAAGTAAGTTTAATAGGGTTATTTTCACAGAAAGTCATAACAACTTGTGGAATTAACTCTATCTGCTTTATACAGATGCTAAAAAGGGAAATCCATGTATGATACATGTTATTATATATATGAAGTAGTAATAAAATTACACTTCATTATCAATAAAATAACCATAGTTGAGAATGACAACTGAATTTCAAAGTCATACACATTTGAAAATTTCAGTTTCACATTGGATTTTCAACTTTTTTTACTCGTTATTCTTTAATTAATGAGGGATTTAAAACGGCTTAATTATAGCTTTTTTATACTTTCATAGATTTTAAGAACTTCTAAAGTTGACTATTCAATGCCAAGATGTAATAATACTAAACAAGAGATTAGAATTATTATAAACAAACAATTATTTTTAAGTAATTCTAATTAACACTTAACTTTTCAGGAGGAATTTATCTATGTCTTTAATTAACAAAGAAATTTTACCTTTCACAGCACAAGCTTATGATCCAAAAAAAGATGAGTTTAAAGAAGTTACTCAAGAAGATTTTAAAGGTTCTTGGAACGTTGTATGTTTCTATCCTGCTGACTTCTCATTCGTATGCCCTACTGAATTAGAAGATTTACAAAATCAATACGCTAAATTACAAGAATTAGGTGTTAACGTGTACTCAGTATCAACAGATACACACTTCGTACACAAAGCTTGGCATGACCATTCTGATGCAATCAGCAAACTAGAATACAGCATGATTGGTGATCCTTCTCAAACAATCACTCGCAATTTCGATGTGTTGGATGAAGAATCTGGTCTAGCACAACGTGGTACTTTCATTATCGACCCTGATGGTGTGGTACAAGCAGCAGAAATCAATGCTGACGGAATCGGACGTGACGCAAGTACATTAGTTAACAAAATTAAAGCCGCTCAATATGTACGTCAACATCCAGGTGAAGTTTGCCCAGCTAAATGGGAAGAAGGTTCAGAATCATTACAACCTGGTTTAGACTTAGTAGGTAAAATCTAAGGAGGCATTAAAATATGCTTAATGCTGATTTAAAGCAACAATTACAACAATTACTTGAGCTTATGGAAGGCGACGTTGAATTCGTTGCCAGCCTAGGCTCTGATGATAAATCAAACGAACTCAAAGAATTATTAAATGAGATTGCTGAGATGTCAGCACACATAACAATAACTGAAAAATCTTTAAAACGTACACCAAGTTTTTCAGTTAATCGCCCTGGTGAAGAAACAGGTATTACCTTTGCTGGCATACCTTTAGGCCATGAATTCAACTCTTTAGTATTAGCTATACTACAAGTGAGTGGTCGCGCACCTAAAGAAAAGCAATCCATTATTGATCAAATTAAAGGGCTCGAAGGTCCATTTCATTTCGAAACCTTTGTAAGTCTTACTTGTCAAAAGTGTCCTGACGTCGTTCAAGCATTAAACCTAATGAGTGTTATTAATCCTAACATTACTCATACTATGATTGATGGCGCTGTTTTCCGTGAAGAATCTGAAAACATTATGGCAGTTCCTGCCGTCTTCTTAGATGGTCAAGAATTTGGTAATGGACGCATGACAGTTCAAGATATTTTAACTAAATTAGGAAGCACGCAAGATGCCTCTGAATTCAACGATAAAGATCCTTATGACGTGTTAATCGTTGGTGGCGGACCTGCAAGTGGTAGTGCTGCAATTTATACAGCACGTAAAGGGCTACGTACAGGTATTGTCGCTGATCGAATTGGTGGTCAAGTTAATGATACTGCTGGTATCGAGAACTTCATCACTGTTAAAGAAACGACAGGTTCAGAGTTCTCATCAAATCTTGCAGAACATATTGCACAATATGATATTGATACAATGACTGGTATTCGTGCTACAAATATCGAAAAAACAGATTCAGCTATTCGCGTAACTTTAGAAAATGATGCTGTTTTAGAAAGTAAAACTGTCATCATTTCCACAGGTGCAAGTTGGCGTAAACTAAACATCCCAGGCGAAGACCGTCTAATCAATAAAGGCGTGGCTTTCTGCCCTCACTGTGACGGACCTTTATTTGAAAATAAAGATGTTGCTGTCATCGGTGGTGGTAACTCTGGTGTAGAAGCAGCTATTGATTTAGCCGGCATCGTTAAACACGTAACATTATTTGAATACGCTTCTGAATTAAAAGCTGATAGCGTATTACAAGAACGTTTACGCTCACTACCTAATGTTGATATTAAAACGAGTGCTAAAACAACAGAAGTAATTGGTGACGATTACGTTACAGGTATTAGCTATGAAGATATGACTACCGGAGAGTCACAAGTAGTTAATTTAGATGGAATATTTGTACAGATTGGATTAGTTCCTAATACATCTTGGTTGCAAAATGCTGTCGAATTAAATGAACGTGGCGAGGTTATGATTAATCGCGATAACGCAACAAACGTTCCTGGTATCTTTGCAGCTGGTGACGTTACCGATCAAAAAAATAAGCAAATTATTATTTCTATGGGTGCTGGTGCTAATGCCGCACTTAATGCATTCGATTATATAATTAGAAATTAATTTTTAAAACGTTATTTATCATAAATATTTTAACTTCACAGAGTTCCCATGTTGGAGCTCTGTTTTTTATTATAAAAAAGCCTATTGAAACAGGTATATCATTCATATAATCCGCCATAATTTAGTCATATCTTAGTCATATCTAACAGTAAATGTAGTTCTAAAATATTCAAATATTTTTCGATAAATGATACTCTAATAGATGTATAAATTTAAAACACTGTTTAATGATAGAGACGTAAAAGGAGTTACTCAATTCTATGAAAAAGAGAGTCATTACATACTTGATACTAGCGTTGTCTTTAACACTTGCAGCATGCTCAAATACGAACGATAACAATAATCAAGAGCATCACAGCAACGCTCATGCACCTAAAAACGCTAAAACTTTAAAGGAAAAAGATATCTTTTCTTCAAACAAAAAGGGACAAAAAATTAGCGAAAAAGAGATGAAGCAAGCTTTAGAAAAATATTTACAAGCGAATAGCGATGTACTTGATAATAAGTATGTCATGCAACATAAATTAGATAAACAAAGTGATAGTAATCCTAAAATCACAGAATCACAAGCTGATCGTCTTAGCAAGTTATCCAATTTAGCAGTTAAGAACGATTTACATTTCAAAAAATTTATAAAAAACAATCACATCCCTGAAGAATATAAAGATCCAACAGATCGCATAATTAATTATTTTCACGCTTTAAATAGTACCATTTCAAATGTAGATGAAGACATTGAGAAATTAAACTACCAACCACAAAATTCAATTAACGTTGTTGATGTAGCCACAAAATATTCAGGTGATGTAAATAAAAAACAACAAGATAAAATTACTACTTTCCTTAAGAAAAAAGGAATAGACACAGAAGTATTTAATAAATAAAACAAAATGTTTTTTCTATATCACATTATTTTACTTGCCCAAAAAAGATGTTGTACTAACATCTTTTTTGGGCTTGTTTTTGATATTCGAGTTAATTTCATCACCCCATCTTTTTGAAACATGCCTTCGCTATTTTGACAATTCAATATATTTATTACACAATAAAATTAATATAGCATATATATTTTTTCTAAATAAAAAGAAATGAGGAAAATCATTATGAAGATACGTTTAACATTTATTATCTTAGCAATACTATCCACCATCGGCTTAGTACTTGTTTTAGCAAAATATCCAACAGGCCCACACACAATCAACTATAACGAACCTTATACAGTACTCATAGCCATTACGACAATAGTTATAATGGCTTTACCAGCACTCATATTAGGTATATTTAATCATCTTGCATGTAGAATCATATCGGCGATATTACAAATAAGTGCACTGATGATGTGGGGGTTTTTAGTAATCATTAGCTTAATTATGGGACAAATTGTCATTATGCTTATGGCTTCCTTAACGATACTTGCATTACTTGTTAGTTCTATTGTCACACTTTCAGTGCACCCATCTACTTCAGATAAAATAAATTAATCAAATAAAGGGGCAAGAAAGGTAGAATTTACAGTGAAATTCTCTTTGTTGGGGCCCATCCCCAACTTGCTTTGCTTGTTGAATTTCTCAGTGAAATTCTCTTTGTTGGGGCCCCATCCCCAACTTGCTTTGCTTGTTGAATTTCTCAGTGAAATTCTCTTTGTTGGGGCCCCATCCCCAACTTGCTTTGCTTGTTGAATTTCTCAGTGAAATTCTCTTTGTTGGGGCCCCATCCCCAACTTGCTTTGCTTGTTGAATTTCTCAGTGAAATTCTCTTTGTTGGGGCCCCATCCTCTTGTAAAAAATGGTTTGATATGTGTGTATATTTTTAATTCTATCATTTGACTGATTGTATGTTATGAAAGCCTGGGACATCGATAATCTATGCCCCAGGCTTCACTCACAATCCTATATTATATATAACAATATTGCTACGGTTGTTTATAGACATCAATCATACCTTTTGATAGAGAATTAATATCAATTTAGCCAGCAATTACAATTTTACAACTCAAATGATTATATATGTATTCAAAACTTCATTTCTTCTTTAATTAAATATGGATAGCAATTATGAATTTCCGTCGTTAAGGCTTCTTCCTTAGTTATCATTTTAAAATAGACGAAAAAACATCTAATTACAACTTGGTGCGCAACTATCACTACACGTCTCTGCTGTTGATTAAGCTCATTTTCAATGAAAGTAACCACTCTATCATAGACATCTTGATAACTTTCTCCTTGTGGTGCTTTTTGCGAAAAGCTATGTCTAAAGTATTTATAATTAGGATCACGGAAATATTTTTCGAACCGTTTGTCTTTACAAAATTCTTCTTTATTTTTACCTTCAAAAACACCTAACGAACGCTCTCTTAACGTCTTTGTATATATTGTTGGAATATCATAAGGAAATAGCTCCTCATACGTTTGCCTTGTTCTTTTTAAATCTGATACATATACATTGTCAATGTATTTATTTTTAAAATAAACAGATAGTTCTTTAGCGCTTTTTATACCCCTTTCCGTCAAAGGGACGTCTAACTGTCCACAAAAATATAGATACCCGTGTTTATTATCATAATTGGACTGTGACTCACCATGCCTCACTAAATAAATTTCCATTCTGTCTCCTCATTTCTGACTTAGCTACTTTTACTTAATAATAAATTAATAGATAAGCCAATTAAAACAAACCCTACAATATAATCAAATATAGCCTTGAATCTCGGTCTGCTGAATAATAATTTAATATATTGAAAGATGAATACACAAAATAAAAACCATAAGCATATAACTACAACAACTGAAAAAGCAAATAACGCAACTTCAGATTTCATATGTATATTACCGTTAGAAAGGAACTGCGGGAATATACTAACATAAAATAATAAAGCCTTAGGGTTAAGACTTGTACTTAAAAAACCTTGTCTAAAAGAAGTGATATAACTCACATTTCTGACATCAGCTAAAGCTTGTTTACTAAAATCAACAGAACTGTGCGCACTCAAAATACTTTTGATTCCGAGATAAATAAGATAACAAGCACCCAATATTTTTATTGTTAAAAAAACAAAGTGTAAACTCGTAAGTATGTATATAATTCCAAAAATAGCTAATGAAGAGTATAAAATATGCCCCGTAGTAATACCAAATGCAGCCATAAAACCATTCATTTTACTTGAATTAATAGTGTTTTTCATTACAATAATGAAATCTGGCCCAGGTACTATAATAATCAATAATGTGATAATGATAAATGTAATTAAACCGTCCATAAGAAACCTCCTCGATGTCGTTTTACAATTCATTATTACATATCACCAATGGCGAATGAAACCGAACAGATGCCTTTAAATCAAAGTAATAATTTTCTCAATTTTGTTGGAAATTTTAAAAATCAAAACCTTTAATGTTGTCAGATAAATAGCAATCTGATAATATTAAATTGTAGTTATTTAGTAACTACAAAGTCTTTTATATTCATGAACATAATACTCCTGGATGGCGTAACCCAGCGCCATCCTTTTTTATGTTTTATAACATGAAAAAAGCACCCACACCATTTTTATTGGTTTGGATGCTTTGATAACTATAATTAATGTAACTCAAACGATTAGACATCATCAACATCTATCATTGAGTTACGTGCGTATAGATAAACACACATGCTTTAATTGTGTTAATTGATTACTTTCAAATAATCAAGCAACACATTTTCTACCTAAATTAAACTTAATCTATACTTATTATTTTTTTCTTAGTGCTTTTAAAATTAATGAAATAATAAAGATTAAAATAATTGAACCTAATAATGCTGGAAAGATGTGAATTTTACCTAATTGTGGTCCCCATTCACCTAAAATCATAGTACCAACCCATGATCCTACAATACCAGCAATAATATTTCCTAGAATACCTCCTGGTACGTCTTTACCTAAAATTAAACCTGCGATCCATCCAATGATACCGCCGACAATAATCATACCTATTAATCCAAACATAATTGATTGTCTCCTTTACTTATATATTTTATTCACTAGTATGAGATACCCCATGTCAAAAATGATTAAACGTTTTGTAGGAATTTTTATTTTACTGATACAAGCTATTTTGTTTTTATTTTTTCAATATTTATTAATATCAACCTCAATCCTATTATGTTAAGCTATTAAAGATGACTAAAATGAACTATTTATAAAAATATTTAAAGTAGGTATTTTACATGCAACATAAAAATAAATTTCAACGTATTAACCAAATTATACAAGTTATAGGTTTCCTTTCATTTTTAGCAATTCTCACTATCATTACACTTAACTTTTTTATAAAAGGACACTTACAAGGTCATTTTGAAATAGGTTTTAATATTCAAAGTAATCAAGTCTATGTAGTAACGACACTAATCATAGTTACAATCATCTGTACTATATTATCAGCTATTCTAAACATGCTTTCTAATAAAAAACAAAATTACAAACATTAAATGTTAATGATGGTGCTACAACTTCAAAGTATAACCCCATAGGTATACTAATTGATAAAATGACATCTTGATGTCAACGTAGATACTTTCATCATGAATAGAAGATGTGGCACATAAATTTACATATTTTATATAACTTAAGAACTAAAAGACATATAGAGATTGAAGAATTAACTACTCAACTTAACAAGAAAAATGGCACGCATAACAAACCTCTTCAAATTTGGGAATGGTAAACTATTATCATCAATCAATATTTAAAGATGTTATGCACCTAACCATTTTTCAACGCATAATCTTAACTCATTTTGGGATTCAATCTCATAACATTACTGAAATATCGTCGAAGGATATGTATCTAAAAATCTAGCTTTCAAATTCACTGCTTTTTCTGCCCTTTTTAAATATTCCAAAACACAAAAACAACCCCGTAAGCCTATACTTACGGGGTTTTACAATAAATAATATATTATTGTTCTTCTTTGATATATACATATTTTATATCATTTCATTCACTATAAAAACGCCTATATATCAACGTTTATAGCTATACAATCATCAAAACTATGTTCATACACTTGCCCTTTGTTTCAAAATGATGCCCTTTTTCTGCCCTTGAAAATAACATTTAAACGAAAATCATTATTTTCAAATGTTAATACAAAAAAGAAACATTACAACAAAAGTAATGTTTCTTTTAACTATCTATCTTGTTATTAGTAAAATTATAAAATGGTAATGTATATGTTGGTAAACCACTTGCACTGGTAATGTAACTTATGTGTGGTCTGCAATAAGAATACAATATAGCTGCTGCATTAATATTTAAATAGTTATCTACTTCATCAGGTTTAAAATTATCCCACTCAAAAATAGCTTCTACTTTAGTAATTATATGAAATGGGTTTGCATCTTCCTTACCACCTATTTCTATTTCTATGGATACCAAAGAAGACCCTTTTAAATCATTTTCTTTGTCATAGTCTTTTTGAAACCCTTTACTAATTTCTAATTTAACTTCACTTATACCTTCAAACTTTTCTACATTGAAGTTGTCATTAACATCAAATTGTAAGTTTTTCAAATATGGTTCATTAAAGCGAATATCTTTTCTTACTTCTCCCACTATTTACACCTCTCTTATGCTGCACTTGTTGACATACCCTCAATTTTCATTCTACCATAATTTTGGGTTTGGAAATCGTTTCTATTATGTTGAATATTATTTTTTAATTCATCAGTATACTTATTATTTTCATGAGTTGTATCAATACTTATACTTTTACGTTCACTATTATAATTTAACAAATTCTTTCTATATTTATTAATATTCTTTTCAATTTCAAAGTCTATTTTTTTTATTTGTTCTTCGTTCATTAGTTCAATTTCGTTAAATATTTCGCTAAATGCTTTATCTAAATCTCTGATATTCATATTACTCACCCTCATAACATATTTTGTATATTGCTTTTTCATCTTTAACACAATAGATAGTTTTTACTACTGAAGTCACAAAATTACTTCTATTTATTTCGTGAATTTTAACCCTTTTTCCTGCTATTATTTTTTGTTCATTCCAATCTCTGTATAATCCATGACATTTAATTACATCGAAGAAGTCACTAAATTTCTCTACTTCTTTATAAATTGTGTTAATTACTAACCCTAACTCATATTCATCTTCTAAATTGGCGAAATCAATTGCTCTTGATCCTTGTTTCTTTAACGTACTAAAAACTTTATTTAAATAATTTAGATGATTTTTGTCAGTTAAATCCAACAATTTTTCTAATAATAATAATACTGTCACTATTTCTCGACCTGCAACTTTATTTTGCCAATATTGCGCATTACCATAATTATCCCAAAAATACATACCCTTCCCAAGCCAATAACCATCTTCTTTACTTTCTAAAAGGGGTACAGAACCATCTAAAAATTCATCAATATTTTCTGACATATTACTATGATAAGCTTTTGCTACCTCCTGATAACTACCCATAAATTCACCTATTTATTATTAAATATAAACAACTACATTATCTTCTTATTGGTGTAACAATGTCAATACTTTTTGTAACTTTATTATACATTAAGTAAACTTTTTTAACACTTTTGACGCATTTCAATACAAATAATCGGTATACTCTTTATAAAATTTGTCATCTTCAAATCAAAACCCACCAACACTTCTGCTGATGGGAGTATTACTAACTATCTTTTTTTAATATTTCAATACTTTACATTAATGAGGGAACGATTTGTTCCCCCTCTTAAGTAAAAATGTAACTATTCAAAATCCTATATTCACCACTTTACATAAACTCATTTCTCACTGCAACACAGAACGTTTCTCAGCGTAAAAAACACCTCTCAATAATATTTTTGTTAATTTATTATTTTTTATGTCTTAAAAATACTTTCTTTAAAGGAAAATATTTCAACATTATTCTTTCTACATAACCTGTACTAGCAATTATAGAAACAGAAGTTTTAATATCATCTAATGTTACTCTTCTTGAATTATTTTCATTTTTATAAAAATTAGCTAATTGTGACAAGTTTGATTCATATGAAATCTTTTGTTCTTTTGTTTTCATTTCATATAGTTTTCTAGTGATATTACTATCTCTTTCAATTAGTATTCCTAAACTCAACTCATTTTCGATTTTATCGTCAATTACATCTGATGACAATAAATTCCGATAAGCATCACTTTTAAGAGCTTCTTTATACATTTTGAACAAATAAAGTTCCTCATCTAGATTTAAAAGTTCTAATTTTTCTCTTTCTTTTTTGCATTTGTCATTATGACTAATAATCTCACAATTTTTATCTGCTTTCATGGATAATCTCATAAGATACTTTTCTAATTTATTTATTATTTCTAAAAGATGTTGAGCAGCTATATAATCTTTTAAATTCAAATCGCTTATAGATTTACCTAAAAAATTGACTGCTCCACTTAAACTTGTAATTGTACTTTTTGTTATAATGTCACTCATCATTACAACTCCTATACTTATTTTATTTTAAATCAATGTTTTTTCTTTTTCGTTTTCATTATACAATTTGCAACTAAAATTTGCTACGGGATATCAAGTACGAACAAAAAAATGCAGGATAGTCGTTAGACTACCCTACAATTATTTATTCCTCAAATCCTCCCACATCATCAATATGAAACTATGAATTAGGATATTGTTTACTTAACTTTTCTAAATCTCTCTCATTCTTTTTCTTCATCTTCTCCAATACTATCAATAAATACAGGTGTAGCTACATTCAAGTCTACTTTCTCAGTGAATAAGCTGTGGTATCTACCGAGTAAATCGCGAGCTTTCATACGATCACTAGGCTTAATTGGTACTTCAACAGTTTCCACATGCTCGTTATATACGAGGTTCATGCGTCCAGTGTCTGGATTACGTTCAAAAGTACCTTTCTTCACTACAGCTTCTTTGGTTTCAGTTTCGTCGCCAACTGCAGCTTGAGTTAATAAATACAGTAACTCTTTAGCTGATAAAATTGTATCGTCCATAATCTCGTCTTTTTTACTTTTAATATATTCGTCCACTTTCTCTTTGCGTAGTAATCGACTACCAGTCACATGTGCGCTATTCGGGCTATATCCTGCCTTTATAGCGCTTTGAGTAACGTTGAGTGTCTTTATATACTCATTCGCAAAACGTTCTTGTTTTGGCGTTAATTTGTCCATATCATCACTCCTTATAACTAGAATGAGCCTACCCATTTAAGGATAGGCAAATTGTTTAATTATCTTCGATTGTTACTTTGTTTCACTTCATCAATCGCATTTTTATAACGTTCAGTAAGTGGTTTAATTTCAACGCCACCATACTGTTCATTCTTAGTAATAACTACACCAGTTTTAGCCATTCCAGTTTGGTTAATGACGCTATATTCAAACATTAAGTTCTTGTACTCTTCATTTGTAGTGTATGGATATAAAACACCTTGTTTTAATTCTTCGAGTTTAAATGCAACTTGACGTTGTTGTGATTCGTTTAATTGATTGTCATATTTTTGTTGCAACAAGCTTAATTCATAAATATCAGTATTCGTTACATCTTTACTATTGATATAGTCTACAATCTCACTATCGTTATAGAATGATAATCTAGCTTCTAAATTCTGACGTTTAATAATTTCGATTTGTGGATCTTTAACATTATCTTGTTGGCTTTCTTTCTCAATCTCATTACAGCGTTGCTCTATTTCATTTAATCTATCTGTAGCAAACTGTTTGAATTTATTTTCGAGTTCAGTAACTTTGGGCTTTTGTTGTTCGTCTATTGCCTCTAAACGATAGCCTTGCTTGTATAAACGTTTAGTATCTTCAATTAATTTATTTACTTCATCTAATAAATCTTTATACTTTCTGTTATCGAATAATACACTCCATACGTCTTTTGATGTACCTTGATAAGTAGTTGTTGTCATAATGCATACCTCTTTCTGTTTAATTTGCTTGTAAAAGCTTTTCTTGTCTTGCTCGTTTCATACGCGCTTTAATTCTTTCTTTTCGTGCTTTACCTTCTGCCCTACGTCGCTCTTTATCAGCTTTAATTTCTTCTTGTATAGCAGTATTTCTATTATTCTTGTCCTTACTATCTATGTTGCTTATGTCCTCACATATGCGTAATATAAGGCTCTCATCAGCTAATATGTCATCTCTTTGATACCTTTTTATCTGACGTTGTTCACTTTCACTATAGTTAGATAGTATTATGTTAAACTTCTTTAAATCATGATTAGATTTATGCTTAAATTTCTCTAGCTTCTCACGTTCTTCAATAATACTTAATGCCAAATCTTCAATGTGGTTTGATTCATAGGACAACTGCATAGTGTATGGATCAATAAACATTCTTGGATAATGTAAAGCGTACATATCTTCAATACGTTGTTCCCATTTATCAAACTCACTTTTTAAGAACGCAGCATTATACTTAGTTTTGAGTTGAATAACAGCAAATCTTTGTCCTACTCCCAAATGCTACACCTCTTATAATTTAATACGTTTTAAAGCCTCATAACGTTTCATACTACCGTCTGCTAATCTTTTAATACTTTCCATTGCTTGCTGTTTTTCTTCATCGGTAGTAATGATGTAATAACCACGTTCATGTTTTTTATAGCTACATCCTATAGGGTAACTATAATCATCAATCAATTTGCTTATAGCATTTCTTAACCATCTTTCATTAGATGAATTATACTCGTACCCCATTAAGTTAAGTATCTTGGACTTAGTTATATACTTATCTTTTGAGTTCTGAATAGTATCGAAAATTCTTAAATATTCGGTTGGAACAGATTGATTTTTATTTAATGTATCTATCATGTTTTATTCCTCGTTTTGATTAGTATTCCCTTTCTGTTTACTAACTTCCTAAAACGGTAATGATACATTTAATTTTTCTCCACACTCTAATTATATCAAAATTACACCTGAAACACAAACTTATGTTCCTGTTTTTACTCATTTTATTTTATGCTTAGCAACCCTAATAAACGTTGAATCAACAACTTTTATAAGTGTTTTCCATATACTACCACACACTATGATAAAGGAACATATGTTCTGTTAAATTTGTGTTTTAAACCCCTCACGAAAATTAAGCGCTTAGCTTTTTTTAGTTTTTATATAGGAGCCACACACTACATGTGACTCCTCATTACCTACTTACTCACACTATAGTACGATTCTTTCAACTCACTTAACTTACGCTCTAACGCCTTGTAATCGTCTTGTGTGGCATTCTCATCTTGTACAAATGCAGTAACCAACTTCAACCCCTCAACTAATTCTGGTGCAGGTTCATTAATCCCTGTTGCTAATTGATATAATATTTCGATATTACCCATCACATCAGCGTTACTAGACTGAACATCCTCAAGTTCTTCAACATTTAATCCACCCTCAATATAAGTGAACATATCAGTATTATTACTCTCTGTGAAAGTTTGTAGTCCATACATGAAATATTCATTTTCGAATAATTGATTTGCCATCATATCACTAATAGATAGGCGCATATCATCGTGTATTTCAAAACAGTTATAATATCCCTCAATACTTCTTATTAGTCCTTCTGTGTGCTTACTAGACGCTAATTCGAATGAATTTCTTACTTTGCAATCTTTAATATATACATGACCGAATAACTTCCCGTTCACCATCACATAAACCATATCAAATGGATCATTATATATTTTAAAAGCGAAATGGTTATCTCTACTACTCTCTAATAATCCTGTGTAGTACCTTAATAACGTAGCTGCTCTTGTTTCAAATTGATTTGCGATAATCTCTACATTCATATTAATTCACTCCTTATTTAGTAACTCTCAGTGTCATCGGTACCCATGAAGGCACTTCAGTTTGTTGCCCATATTCTGGATAAGTAATAGCTAATGGTAAACTTGGCACTCTACCGTCTAACAAATAGCGCATGACATAGCTAGCTCTATAAATTAGATCAAGATGTTCTCCTTTAACTAACTCAATCAACGCATACATTGTGAGCTTATTCCAACCACTCCAAAATACGATATTCTTATCCTGATCATGTGTTACACTCGTTTTACCTTTATAGTCATGATCTAACTCTTTAAATAAATCTTCTAACTGATAAATAGGAATTTCTTTATTTTCTTTTACATAATCGTACATATACTGTTTAAGTTGCTCTTTATCCATGTGTAACCTCCAACATTAATTTAATATTTTTTATTCAAAGTGGGTACTAGTCCCCAGTGAGTCCCCACTTAATTTTTATCTCTGGGTACTCTCAATCTCTTGTCAATACTGTATTTGATGAATTTAGTACCCGTTGTACCCGTATTTTTCAAAATAGGAAACCTGCATTATATGAATACTTTTATAAACAGCTCACTTTAATCAAATGTCATTAATTAACAATGGGTACTTCGGGTACTGTTAACTTCAAACACTTGATATCACTATATTTATTAAGTACCCGTTTCGTATTTATTAGTGGGTACTCAACGGGTACTTATGGGTACTTATCAATAATAGGAATTAGGATTATACGAATTTGAAAAATCAAAGCCCAATTCTTCTAGTACTTCTTGTCTTATAGCAAAGCCCCTATATTTCACTGTTTCATGTTTAACCTGTTTTTGTAATCTATCTTTTTCACCTTTTATTAAATAACCTTTTTTATCCCACTGTCCTGTAATAGTCTGCATTTCATAGCTCAACTTCTCTTTTACTGTTTCGCCCAATATACATAAATAATCACGTTTATATATAGCTTTGATATCACCGTTTTTCACTGAACTATAACCGTCACCAGCAATATTATTTCTGTTCGCATCTAAATACTGAAGTAATTCCTCTAACAGTTGTTTAGGTTTATCAATCGTTTTATTATTTCTAACCATGCTGTCATAAGCTTGTTCAATGATTTTAAAATGATCGTGTTCAAATCCCTCAATGTCATTTAGTATTTCTCCAGTAACCTGTAATAACGCAAATGCACGCCCTAAACGTTGCATGATTTCGTTACTCCCTTTTTGATTAAAGTAACGTTGATAACTTTCAAATGCACTTTTATATGATTCTTGTTTAGATTGATATTGTTTAATGAATACTTTTCCTAACGTTCCATAATTATCTCGAAATGCCTTATCTAATGTAGTGAAATCAAAATTATCTGGGTATGGTTGATCTTGTAACGTTACGACACGAGCAGAAACACCAGCTTTTTCATCTGCCATATTAGAAATAGATGCCTCGCCTGTAGAAAGTAAGATGTTTCGCCATTCCTTTTTGGCATTAAGTGTTAAATTGATATTACTTCTTGATTTACTTTCACCACTTGAAAAATTGTAAGTTGCGTTAGCTACGAACTTTGGATGTGTATTACGTGTATCATCTTTAAACATTGGAAACGAATTTAAGAATGATGCCATTGCCTCAATACTATTATTAGTTGAACTCCAAGTAGTAATAAGATTACTTGTCCCCCAGACACTTGAAACTAAATTAAGTGTGAATGTTTTTCCTGTGGATGTACTGCCCGATATTTCTACAATAAAAGGCTGCAATTCAAATTCACGCAATAGTACGGAACCTAATGATGCATATAACATGACCATAACCATTGGCAAACTTTTAACCTTTGAAAATACATGCTCGGAATAGCTTTCCAGTGTTCCTTTACTCTGGAAAGAATCAATTAACTTTTGAAAGCCTTTGTCATTATTAAACAACTTAATATTTCTATTTTTCATTTCTTCTTTATATGGATAAATAAAGTATCCTTTAACATGACCTAATCGAGTAGCTACTTTAATGTTTACTGGGGGATTGTACCTTTTAGATTTATTTATATAATCAACCAACCTAGTTGAAGTGGTAGACGTTACATCAAACTTCCTATTAACCAACTTCAGTAATTGACGACTATCAGCTATCTCTTCAGCGCTTACTCCTAGATTCACCGGTATTTGATTATCATAAAAAAGCATATTGTAACTTACTTCATTACTCTCAATATCTTCAAAACGTTCAGTAATTTGGGGAATCGTATTAGTAATAAATATCTTTTTATCTGGTTCTCCATCTTTTTTACTAGGAATAATTTGATAGAGTGCCACACCATTTTGATGTTGCTCAATTTCATAACCTTTGGGAATAACTTCTTGAATAGCGTCTTTTTCTTGCTTAGTTTTCTCAATTTCGTGAAGAATATCATCTTTTGTTAATTCCATATACTTCCCCCTTTCTACTTGTTACGATGTTTCTTTAGAATGGATTGAAATGTAGCGTTAATTTCACGTTCTTTTAATGGTGGATTACACGCATTTTGTCCCCATAGCAAAGCATACGAGTATACAATATATTCATTAACATGTCGGCTAAACAAATGTCCTATTAGACTAGCTAAAGAATTATTACGATTGCCTTTTGCTACTGAAAAACTAATATCACGCCAATAGTTATCATCACGTTTATTAAAGTTAGTTATAGTTGATTTATCTGTTTGTATATTCGATTCTTTTGACCATTCTTCAAGCATTTCAACATTCAAAATGGGAGCATCATTATATTGATGTAAGAACGGATATTTACCTTTTATATAAACTGGCAATGCCATCGCTCTACTAGGTTGAAAACTTCCCTCATCTACTGGATGACCTATCTTATTCGCTAACACTTTTGTATATTTGCGGTACTCATCTTCACTTATATGCTCATTCAAAGGTGTATACAAGCGTATTCTAGGGTTTTCTGTCCGATGGTTAAAAGTTGTGTGATACATCCATGAAGCACCTTTTAAAGTGTCTGTTATTGCGTCATGTAATAATCTCAACTTAGGTATATCATCGTAGTCCAGCACTAGGACATCACGATAAATAACATTTTCGTCTTTACGATATTTCTTATATTCATTACCATTTTCATCAGTATCGTCTTTTATATCACCATAAACAGCAACACCACGAGCATATTTATTAGTATTATTTTGTGGTATAGATAATCTATTAACTAACTCACTCCATTTAGGCTGCGAAAACTGTTTAAAAGATCTTGAATCCAAACTTTCATACCAAATCACTGAAACTTGGGTATCATATTCTAATTTAATTTCATTCAATCTTTACACCTCTAGTGAAATAACAGAACGGTGATGTTATAATTAATATGTGTAATTTCTAAATTACTCTGTTATTAATTTATTCAATCTATGCATTATCTGTTTCAGTTTGGTCGCTTGTAACAGATAGTGCATCTTTTTTATCTAATTCTATAAATCGCTCTAATAAGCTATCAAACTCTTTTAAGTACATACACATTAAGTCAATTGTTTGTGTATTTTGTATTCTATGTTCATGGTATCTATATCCATGAGCTAAAATTTCATCTTTACTTAATACATGTTTAGGTTCATGAGTGAAATATTCTTCATCAAACCATGCGAAAGACGTAATTACATCATCAATTTTTTCTTTTACTACCTCTATATCGCACATTAAATTTCTAATTTCCCAACTCATTTATATTCTCCTCTTCATAATCGAAATTATTTTCTATTTTTTGTAATACTAATTCGCATATAAATTGCAATTGCTCTTCGCGATTGTATGTTTCTTCCCACTCTTCGCTACCGTCACTTACTTTATGAACATATTCACGACGTTCATCATTAATTGAACTTTCTATTATCTCGTAAACTTCTTTAATTACTTTTAACTGATCATTATCCATCTATTCAACCTCCAAAAACAATCCATATACCGATGCAAAAATAAAAATTGCAAAGGCTATAAAAATATCAAATATTAAAGCAGCTGACAAAGTCGTTAAAATAATACTCCCGATGTATAGAAAATGTACTTTCATATTATGCGCTCCTTTTTACATCCAATCTTTATGACGTTGTTTCATGTATTCTTCAAATCGTGGAATACTAATGACCGTCATTGTTGATGACAATGAATAATACAAATCATCAATACCTTTGTTATCTTTATCATATTCTTTAAGAATACGATTAACCGAACTGTATGAAATACCAAATAGTTTAGCGATAGCATTAGGTTTCGCCATAATCGGCTTTACTACTACTTGATTAGGTTCAGTCACTACATTTTCTTTAGTTGGTAGATTTTGTAAATTAACATATGGCATAGAAAAACTCCTTTAGCGTAGTTTTACGTCGGTAATTAACTAAAAAAAATATCATCTAATGTAATATCTTTTAAACCTTTTTCCAATAACATAATTTTAAATTTAATCATTTCATTTTTCTTAAAATTGATTTTTCCTTTCTCTCTGTTTCTATAAGATTGTTCCGAAATATTTAATTCTTTAGCCATCTGTTGTTGTGTCTTGCCTAACATTTTCCTGTAACCTAAAACTTTGTTCATTAACTTTCACCTCTTCCCTAGACGTCGGAATTCGTCTGTATGTATAATATAACAAAAGAGAAAATGAAAAACAATAGTTTTACGTCGGTTTACGTAAGTTTTTTGTAGATTATAATTATCTTAGGAGGAAAATAATGGATATCGATAAGTTAGAAGTAGGAAAAAGGATTAAAAATATTCGTTTAAATAAAAGTAAAAATCTAAGAGAATTTGGAGAATTAATATCTAAAAATCTTAAAGAAGATAAAAATATATCAGACAGTATAGTTAGTAGATGGGAAAAAGGTGTATCTATTCCTAGTGCAAAACGCTTAAAAGAAATAGCTGATATAGGTAATGTGTCTGTAAATTATTTATTATATGGAGTTAAAGTAACTTATAAAGATATTCATGATAATATTAATACTGTAAGTATGAAAAATGAAATTATGGACAACTTCGAAAGATTTTTAAAGTATTATTTACTGTATTCTGAATACAATAATTACTCTATAAAAACCGCTGAATTATTAGATTTGTTATTTGAAAATGCTGGTTACGATATCACTACTTTAACAAAAGATTTATGCGCCTTAGTGTCTGATAAAAGATTTTCATTTTATCAACATGGAGTGTATTTGTTACTTAATGAAGATTTTTCTAAGTTACATGTTCAACTTTATCTTTCTGAGTTTATTTATAATTTATTAGTACAAATTACTTTAGATTATCCTAATATTTATATTAAGAATTTGGTATTACAAATTACGGAAACTAAAGAAAGAATTAAAGATATATCTCATAAAAAAGACGCATATACTGAATTTGAAATAGAGACCCATTTAGCAGATTTTATAAATCATAAAGAATACAAAAAACTTCTAGATAACTTAAGTCAATTAGAGAAAAAAATTACAAATGATAATTCATTGATCGATAATAATTAGGATACTCACTCAAATATAGTATAAGAGTTTTATTAAGCATTAATATATATCAATAAAGGTGGTGGTTCTATCGAACAATGTCTATCGCATCATAGAAGAATGAATATAAAGACTTAATCTACATTAAGGAGAAAGCTAATGGAAGAAAAATTTAATAATAGTCAAGAAGAAAGACAGTTTCAACAATTTCAAGAATACCAAAAACGTCAAGAAGAAGAAAAAAAGAAAAAACGTAAAAAGGGGTGGCTTTTTGGCTGTGGTGGTTGTCTAATCTTATTTATACTAATAATAATAGGCATTTCTGCTTGTACTGCTAGTATAGGTGGTAACATGACAAATAATACTTCTAATAACGACAGTAATGCAACATCACAAGAAAGAGCAGCACTTAACAAAGCAAAAATTTATTCAGATACTATGCACATGTCAAAACAAGGAATATATGACCAATTAACATCTGATGCAGGTGAAAAGTTTGAAGAAAAAGATGCTAATTATGCCATTCAACATTTGAAAGCTAACTATAAAGAAAATGCTAAGAAAAAAGCTAATGATTATGTCGAACAACAGAATATGTCTAAAGATGCAGTCTACAATCAATTAACTTCTGATGTAGGTGAAAAATTCACCGAAGAAGAAGCGCAATATGCAGTTGACCATTTAGATAAATAACCTTCAGGGTAGTTATCTACCCTTATTTAAATTAAAGGAGAGTACATATGAAAAGATTATTAGGTGCATTATTTGCAGCTATACTAGTGTTAAGTGCATGTAGCCAAGATAACACTAAGGAGAATGAAAATAAAAAGTCAGAAAGCACTACTGAAAAGAAAACTGACAATAAACGAGATAAGAAAACTAAAGAAGAAAAGAAATATCAAGAAAATGAAGATAATAACTCTACACAAGAAGATAATTCTACCGAAGAACAAGACACACAAGAAACTGCTACAAATGAACAAGTTCAATCGCAACAACAAACACAACAATCTAATCAAGAACAAGTACCTCAGCAAAATCAACAAGTTAATACTTATAATCAGCAAGAAAACGTAAAACTACCTAAAAATTCAGAAATACCAGAGCAATTTATAAAAGGAGATGTTGCTGATGCCTTGAATCAAAAAACTCAAATTGAGCAACAAGCAATAGAAGATAATGAAAATGGCCTAATTAGTGATGAAGAAAGTATTAGAATTCAAAAACAGGCTTCTCAACAATTTAAACAGGTTATCGAAAATCAATATGGACCACAAGACTAAATAAAAGGAGGCTCACTCACATGTGGCATGAGAAATTTACCAATAAACATGGTGAAACTAAATATCGCTATTATGAGAAGTATAAAGACCCTCTCACAAACAAATGGCGACGTGTTAGCGTGGTACTTAATAAGAATGGTAAGCAGTCACAAAAAGAGGCTCAAAAGCGCTTAAATGAGCGTATAGAGGCGAAGTTGAACGATAAGACACCTACTACACTTAAGTCACTAACTTTCCATGCTGCATGTGATGAGTGGTTAGAGTACTATAAAAATCATTCTGGTTCAAAGGCTACAACAATCAAAGAAAAGGTAAGTAATACTAACACAGTTAAAAATGCTATTGATAAAGAAGTGCTGATAAACAATATCACACATACATACCTACAAGATATTATTAACGAGTGGGCTAAATTACATAGTAAAGGTCATGTTCAATCACTAGTTATCATTATTCGTTCTGTGTTCAAATATGCGTTTAAATACTATGATCTACAAGATATAAGTGTACTAGATAAAATTGATATCCCTAAAAAAGCTAAAACTAGAGATGAGCTACAAGCTAAACGAAACAATTATTTAGAAGATAGTGAAGTTAAAGAATTGTTGGATTGTTTCGACTATCTAATTAAGCACAAAAACCATTCATCTCGTAAACGTAACTACAACATGGTTAAAGCTATAGTACAGTTTCAAATTGCCAATGGCATGCGTATCGGCGAGCTACTTGCTATTAAATCAAACAACATAAACTATGAAGATAAAACGCTAGATATCGACGGTACAATTAATTGGGTAACTGATAAAGAAACGGGAGCATTTGGAGTAAAAGAAACTACTAAAACAAGTAAAAGTTATAGAACTATTGGGCTAACTACACAAAGTATCAACTTACTTAAAACACTTATTTTGGATAATAAGAAAGAAAACCAGTGGAATGAAGATTTTATTGATAGAGGATATGTATTCACGAATACTGCTGGTAGCCCTATAGACTTAAATAAAGTGAATAGCATTATTAAAGAGGCTACTGAGATTAGTTCAATAAAGAAACGTGTTACAACTCACACATTACGTCACACGCATATATCGACACTTGCTCAATTAGGGATTAACCTAAAAGCTATACAAGAGCGTGTAGGACACTCAGACTATAAAACCACTCTAGAGATATACACACATGTTACTGATCAGATGGCCAAAGATATGATGAATAAATTAGAGAGGATGAGCAATAATAATGATAAATTTATACTGTGACGAATCTTGTCATTTAGAAAATGACAAGATAAATATTATGGTATTAGGTGCTTTAGCAGTACCAGAATTTGCAAAAACTACAGTTTTTGAAGAGGTTAAAAAAATTCGGAAAAATATGGGTATATCATCACACAGAGAAATAAAATGGACTAAAGTCTCAAGTGCTAAATTACCATATTACAAAAAATTAGTGGATTTAATTTATGATAATGAGTCTTTAAAATTCAGAGGTGTGCTTTTACCTGACAAAGAAATATTAAATCATGGTTACTATGGCAGAACCCATGATGATTTTTATTATATTATGTATTACTACTTAGTAAGAAAATATATGAACACTGAAGAGAATTTAAGTGTATATATTGATATTAAAGATACAAGAAGTATCGAAAAGGTAAATAAATTAAGAGATATTTTAAATAAATATGCTCTGAAAAACAATGTGAAAAAAATCGAAAAAATCCAACATATTAGATCACATGAGAACGTTATTTTACAACTCACAGACCTTTTAATTGGTGCAATAGGCTACACAAATAGAGGTTTAATGTCTAGTCCGGCTAAGTTAGAACTAGCAGAGTATATAAAACAAAAATTCAAAACAACATTGTGTACAACATCACCATTTAGTAATGAAAAATTCAACTTATTTGTATTAGATCAATTAAAGGAGAATCTATAATGAGTAATTGTCTTGTTTGTAATTCGTTAATTGAAATGTCTCAATTTGGTCATAACTATATTGAGTATATTAATTACTTATATACAGAAATTTTTAAAAAAGACTTATATAATAACAAACTTTATTATAATGGGAAAAAGATAAGCCTAAAAAGATTCCCAGAAGAGTGTGGATGGGAAAATTCTTTTTTTCATTTGACTACAGTGGCTAGTGGGAAACAAGTTCCACTTTCCGACAGAGAACCAGACTTTCGGAGATGTGAAAGACTTCATTGGATCAAACCCGCTATCATGACAAATCATATCGATTTATGCAACAACACATGTTTTGAAGAGTTTGAAGATAATACAAGAAGAAATAAAAGAGTAAAATTATTGAACGAACTAGATAGGTATATAATTATATTAGAAGATAGACAGGATTATTACTTGTTAGTTACTGCATTTTACATAGAAAAAGATTATTATTTAAAAGGTCTAATTAAAGAAAAACGAAAAGCAAAAAGCGCCCCATAGAGTTAGGACGCTTTCGTAGTCTCCTTCTACAACATGGTAGATGAGTCATTGATATTATACCCTAATTTAATGGATAATATCAATATATAAATAATTTTTCTTGATATAAGTAATAAAGAGATATAATTGTAAACAAATAGTGGTACATATCTGCGGAGTGTACTTGAGGTTAACTGTTACTGACGGTTGCCTCTTTTTTTATGACTAAATTTCTAAAACTTTCACATTATGCCCTTTTTCTGCCCTTTTTAAATATTCAAAAACACAAAAACAACCCCGTAAGCCTATACTTACGGGGTTTGACAATAAATAATATATTATTGTTCTTCTTTAACATATGGTAATAAAGCCATATGACGAGCACGTTTGATAGCTGTAGTCAACATACGTTGATATTTCGCTGAAGTGCCTGTTACACGACGTGGTAAAATTTTACCACGTTCTGAGATAAAACGTTTTAATAATTCAGTGTCTTTATAGTCGATGTGTGTAATACCATTTGCTGTGAAATAGCATACTTTTTTACGACGACGTCCGCCTCTTCTTGGTCCACCTGCCATGGTTAACTGCCTCCTTTGACTCATTTTATTTTATTCGTTCATTATTAGAATGGTAAATCATCATCACTGATATCAATCGGTCCATTAGCATTTGCAAACGGATTATCCGACTGATTTGAGTTTGATGAATTATTGTTGTTGTAAGATGTATTTTGTCCTGATTGCTGACCACCAAATCCTTGACCGTAGTCTTGGAAATTATTGTTCTGTGAACGTTGGCCACCATGTTGTGCATTTTTAGGTTCAAGGAACTGAACACTATCACATACGACTTCAGTAACAAAAATACGACGACCTTCTTGATTTTCATAACTACGTGATTGTATGCGACCATCAACGCCAGCTAAACTACCTTTAGACAAGTAGTTATTTACATTTTCTGCTTGTCTACGGAAGACTACACAGTTAATAAAGTCAGCTTCGCGTTCCCCTTGAGCATTCGTGAAAGTACGATTAACTGCTAGAGTAAATGTCGCTACACTTACGCCTGAGGGTGTGGTTCTGTATTCTGGATCTTTCGTTAGACGACCTACTAATACAACTCGATTTAACATTTAAACGCCCCCATCTAAATTATTACTTATCTTGGTCTTCACGAATAACGATGTAACGAATGATATCATCATTAATCTTAGCTAAACGTTGGAATTCGTCAGTTGATTTATTGTTATCAGTTTTAATACGTACGATGTTATAGAAACCTTCTTTGAAATCATTGATTTCATAAGCTAGGCGACGTTTACCCCAGTCTTTTTCTTCTAAAACTTCTGATCCTTCTGAAGCTAAGATACCATTGAAACGTTCAACTAACGCTTTTTTAGCATCCTCTTCAATGTTAGGACGTACGATATACATAATTTCATATGTTCTCATAGTTTATTTGCACCTCCTTGTGGTCTATACGGCTTATCAATATTTAATGTGATAAGCAAGGAATAATTTTCATTACTCACAGAAAAAAATTATAGCATAGAGCTTTACTTTTTACAATCAATTTCAGATGAATCTTACCCTTAAATATTGATGAGCATTATTTATTTTTGAAAATATCAATACATATTATTGGTTTAAGACTCCTCTGAGACTGCCCTCGTTGTTCAAACGCAATCATCCTATTTATGTTATACATTATTTTATATTCAAATTATATTAATGTTACCTAATAGATAGTTGATACTTCATTTTAGTTATAATAACATCAAAATTATATTTCATATAATTGCACTTAATACTAAATTCATTATAAAGGAGTCGTTTATGTTAAAGAAATTTTCTTACTCAATCATTTCACTTTCAATTTTCGCTACTAGCCTTAATTTTATAGATACTCAAGCACAAGCGTCTTCATCTTCTGTAAGCGAAAAAGGTACAATGGGGTATGGCTATCAACAATACTTAAAAGACCATCCTAAAAAGCAACCTCATAAAACACAAAATCGTTCTACTTTCTCTGCTGAATCTAATATTACTGAAACAAATAATGGTGAAAGAGTCTTAGATATTTCTGAATGGCAAGGACTTTTAACTAATGAACAAATAAAACAACTAAAGAAAAATTATGATTTTATTATTTTAAGAGCACAGTACGGTTCAGAATACGTTGATAAGACTTTTGAAAAAAATGCAGAATTATTAGAACAAAATAAAATGAAATACGGCGTGTACTCTTATAGCATGTACGAAAGTCCAAAAGATGCACGTTATGAAGCTAAAACTTTATCTCAACGTGCTCCCAAAGCCGCCTTTTACATTAATGATTATGAAGAACAAACCGTTAAATCCGGAGATGATGAAACAGCGACACAAGCATGGGCAAACGAAATGAGAAAACTTGCCGGAAACAAGAAGATCCTTTTTTATTCATATGAAAATTTCATGTTAAATCATGCATCAAATGCTGTCAGTTCATATGATGGCTACTGGTTAGCAGCATATCAAGCTGAGGAACCAAAACGAGAGAAAGTGCTATGGCAATATACAAATAGTTACTACTCTCCTGAATTAAATCAAAATGTCGATGCAAATTATATTGACGAAAATGTGAATTCGTCTTGGTTCACTTCATAAATACGAACACATACGAACAAAAACACTTCACTTTAACGAACGTTTGTTCTAAAATACATATGAGGTGTTTTTCATGAGATTAAATTTAGATTGGAATAAAGATTTCCAAGAGTTTCAAGATATCTTAAATAGTGGCATTCACCCAGAATGGCTATACTGCGCTAAAGCAAATTTAGTTCTCGAACCCGCATACACTGGTGAAGGCAAACAATTTTTTAGTACACAAGACATCATTAAAGCAAGCAAAATCATTCCATTTTTTTAAGAATTTGGAATCCTTACATAAGAGCAATGAAAGTTTGATGAAAAGCTTCATTGCTCTATTAATAAATAATTCTATTTCCTAACTACAAATGATCGCATCATTAATAATTATCATTGTAGTATGTTGACTAATTTATCTCCTAATTTTCAATTTTATTATCAAAAAAACACCCTAAAACTAGAATTTGCTTCTAATTTTAGAGTGCCTCATTAATATAAATACATGCTTTAAGTTAAACATTAAAACGGAAATGAACAATATCCCCATCTTGCATGATGTAATCTTTACCTTCTAAACGTTGTCTTCCCGCTTCTTTAGCACCATTTTCGCCACCATGTTGTACATAATCTTCATAGCTTGTTACCTCTGCACGAATAAAACCACGTTCAAAATCGGTATGAATAATTCCAGCACATTGTGGTGCGGTCATTCCTTGTTTAAATGTCCAAGCGCGCACTTCTTGCACACCGGCAGTAAAGTAAGTAGATAAACCTAACAAATCATATGTTGTTCTAATGAGTCTGTCTAAACCTGGTTCTTCAATGCCTAAATCTTCTAAGAACATTTCTTTATCTTCATCATCTAATGTAGCGATTTCTTCCTCAATTTTTGCACTAATAACGATAACTTCTGAATCTTCGTTTGCTGCATATTCACGAATTGCTTTCACTTTATCATTATCTTTATCTCCAATTTCATCTTCGCCAACATTAGCAATGTATAACATTTTCTTAGATGTTAATAACTGAGCTTGATTAACCCACTTTTGATCATCCTCATTGAAATCAATACTGCGTACTGGTTTACCGTCTTCTAACGCTTCTTTAATTTGTGTTAATATACGTAATTCCATCTCAGCTGTTTTATCTTTTTGACGAGCCATCTTCTCTATTTTCGGTAAACGTTTTTCAACAGATTCTAAATCTGCTAAAACAAGTTCCATATTAATGACTTCTATGTCATCAAGCGGATTAACACGCCCTGATACATGTGTTACATTCTCATCGTCAAACGCACGAACCACCTGACATATAGCATCTACTTCACGAATATGTGAAAGGAATTTATTTCCTAAACCTTCGCCCTTAGATGCACCTTTAACAATACCTGCAATATCAGTAAACTCAAAAGTTGTAGGAATTGTTTTTTTAGGTTGAACCATTTCTTCTAATTTTATTAAACGTGAATCTGGCACTTCAACGATACCAACATTGGGATCAATCGTTGCGAAGGGATAGTTTGCTGCTAATGCGCCAGCTTTAGTAATTGCATTAAATAGGGTAGACTTACCTACGTTAGGCAAACCTACGATACCTGCTGTTAAAGCCATTATTCATTCTCCTAACTTTCTTTGTCTTGATGAGATTCAAGAACTTTTTTCATTTTCTTATTAAACACTTGCCGTGGAATCATAACACTGCGCTGACAATGTTCACATTTAATACGAATATCAGCACCCATTCTAATAATCTTAAAACGATTTGTTCCACATGCATGTGGTTTTTTCATTTCTACTATATCATTTATTCCATACTTTGACGTCATGAAATGACCTCCAATGATGATTAGCTTTTTTCTTCATTATAATTTGAAATGACTGGTTGTGGCATGCGAATACCTTCTTGTCTAAACATTTTTTGAGCTTCCTTACGAATAATACGAGCGCCTGAAAATCCTTCACCAGGAATTGTTTCCGCTGAAATTCGTATAGTAACCTTATTAGATTCTATCGCATCAATGCCATCAACAACTGGATCGCTGACAAATAAGTAATATTTACTACGTAAAGAAACAAATAAACGATTGAGTTTCTTTTCAACTTGATCTATATTTTCATCAACTGATACTGGTAGTTCTACAATAGCAGTCCCATTTGTAATTGAAAAGTTCGTAATTTCCCCCATGCTACCATTAGGTAAAATAGTCAGTTCTCCCGAAATTGTATTAATTCGCGTTGATCTTAAACCAATAGATTTCACAGTACCTTCTGCTACCGTAGTTCCTGAACTATTGATTTTAACATAGTCACCCACATCAAATTGATTTTCAAAGATAATAAAGAAACCTGTAATAATATCTTTTACTATTGTTTGCGCACCGAAACCAACTGCAATACCTACAACTCCAGCACTAGCGATGATACCTTCGACGCTAATACCAAACTTACTTAAAATTGTTGTGATAACAACAAACCATACGATATATTTTACTATGTTTTGTACAAGAGAAATCAGTGTTTTTGAACGTTTTTTATTTCCTTTTTTGCTTTTATTTTGAATTTTAAATGCTTGCTCAATAATCTTATTCAAAATTGCTATAACAACAATTGCTACAAGGATATAAATTAAAATCATTATTACTTTAGTAATTAAATTTTCATATGTTTCAACCTTTGTTAAAGGTTCGAACAATGAAGATAAAATATGTTTAAGTTGATTCATATAAAATATGCCCTCCCTTTCATTTTTTTCATAATTCATTTATTATAACTTAATTTATTCATTTAGATAATACGTCTATGGTTTTAAAATACTATCCTTTTGAGGTATATTTATAAAACTATGTATATGCTTCCTATTTATAAAGGCTAATTTTTTAATATTCCTTATAATCTTTATTAAGTTGACGAATCAAGCGTTTGAATTCTGCTTCAGATTTAAATTCAAATGTGATTTTTCCGACATTTTTAGATGTCGAAATATCTACTTTCGCACCATATTGCTTTTTTAAAAATCTTTCCTGCTGTTGAATCATTTTAGGTTTACTTCCCTTAGTCTCTTTGTCGACTTTCCTTGAGATGTCTTTACTGACTAAACCATTGACGTACTCCTCTAAATACCTTACACTCCAAGACTCCTGAGCGGCTTGTTTTGCCGTCTTTTTTATTTTACTGGCGTCTTTCAAAGTTAATAACGTACGCCCATGAGCACTTGATAACGCTCCTTGTTGAACCATTTGAGCAACATTTTTAGGTAACTGTAATAACCTAAGCATATTGGCAATATAAGGACGTGACTTACCTAATCGTCTCGCAACTTCTTGTTGGGTAATGTTCAAATCTGTCATCATTTTTTTATAACTTTCTGCTTCTTCAATGGCATTTAAATCTTCTCTCTGTAAATTTTCAATAATTGCCAATTCCATCATATCTTCATCAGATAGTTCTTTAATAATAGCTGGCACTTCTGTTAATCCCGCCAACTTAGATGCTCTAAATCGTCGCTCACCCACAACAATATAGTAACCTTGAACAGTTTGACGTAATACAATAGGCTGTAATATACCATGTTGTTGAATTGATGAAGCTAAATCATTGAGTCGTTCTTCTTCAAACGTCTTACGTGGCTGATAAGGATTAGGTCTAATTAATTCTAGTGCAATAAATTGCACACTATCATCATTATTCATTTTCAACCTCTGATCATCTGTATATGCCATCTCTTTTCCACATCTTTCTATCTTAATTTAAGTATCTCTAATGAATAATCAATCCTCATTGATTCATTACTTATTTTAAAAAAGTTCAATCCAATAATACAAGCCTTTCAAATTAATACTAATGGCTTAATATGAAGCTTATTACGTCACATATTTTCAGATGTATTTCTGATAATAAATTAATTGTTAAATCAAAATTTTCAGAAAAATCATTGACAAATAAATTCAAACTATGTAATCTATGTATTAACAATTTAAAAAACATTTTACACACTGTAAAAAGGAAAGTAAAACTTACACTGCTTATACAGAGAGTCTTCACACGCTGAGAGAAGGCATTGAAAGAAAGTTTGAAAATGGCCTTGGAGTGTTGATGCCAATATGAGGTATCAACGGGTTCGCCCGTTATAGCGATACAGTATTAACATTGATGTTAAATGGCGTACTGGAAATTTTATACGTCACAATTTATCGTTAATACTCATTTATTCACATATGGATTAAATGAGTTTTTGTTTTATTTAATGATGTTACGATAAGAAGATTGTGTATCAGCTATTTTCAGTATACTGTTTTAACACTATGGCGTACTGATTGAGGTTACTTTAGTAATAAAGTAGCAAACAAAGGTGGTACCGCGAAGTTTAAGCTTTCGTCCTTTACATCCGAATTATTCGGGTCTAAAGGACGGAAGCTTTTTTATTTTTACTGAATAGGAGGAGCTAGCTATGAAGGATACAGATTTAGCTCAAATTGCTTTAACACAAGATCACACTGGCGCAATTGTCAATCCAATATATTTATCTACTGCATATCAGCATCCTCACCTAGGTGAATCAACAGGCTATGATTATACACGAACTAAAAATCCAACAAGAACAGCCTTTGAAGAAGCTTTTGCACAACTTGAAAAAGGCATTGCTTCATTTGCTACTTCCAGTGGTATGGCGGCGATTCAGTTAATATGTAATATATTCAAACCAGGTGATGAAATTCTCGTTGCATTTGACCTATATGGTGGAACATTTCGGTTATTCGATTTTTACGAAAAACAATATGGTTTGAAGTTTAAATATGTAGACTTTTTAAATTATGAAGAAGTGGAAAAAAACATCACTCCACAAACTAGAGCATTATTTATTGAACCAATCTCAAATCCACAAATGATTGAAATTGATGTAGAACCATATTATATCCTTAGCAAAAAACATCAACTATTAACAATTATCGACAACACTTTTTTAACACCTTATCTTTCGACACCACTCGAAGAAGGTGCAGATATCGTTCTGCATTCAGCAACAAAATATATTGGCGGACATAACGATGTGTTAGCTGGAGTTGTAACTGTTAAGGATGCTCAATTAGCTGAACAATTGAATCAATTCCATAATATGATTGGAGCAACTCTATCACCTCTTGATAGTTATCTTTTACAAAGAGGTCTAAAGACATTACATCTTCGCATAGAGCGTTCCCAAGAAAATGCTCAAAAACTTGCACAACGATGTCGCCAGTCAGATTCAATTGATGAAGTTTTATATAGTGGACGAACAGGCATGCTTAGTTTAAGACTGAACCAAGCATATAGCGTCGCTAAATTTTTAGAAAATTTAGAAATTTGTATATTTGCAGAAAGCTTAGGTGGTACAGAAACATTTATCACCTTCCCTTATACACAAACACACGTTGATATGCCAGATGAGGAAAAAGACAAACGTGGAATTGATGAATATCTCATCAGATTGTCCGTAGGTATAGAAGACTATAACGATATAGAAGCTGACATAATTCAAGCATTAGAGAATTCTAAAGTAGGAGTGATTTCATGAGTTTATCTAAAGAAACAGAAGTAATATTCGATGTGCGTAGAGGTAAAGACTACGACTCAGCTAACCCGCCACTTTACGATTCATCTACATTCCATCAAAAAGTGTTAGGCGGTGAGACTCAATATGATTATGCACGAAGTGGTAACCCTAACCGAACTTTACTTGAAGAGAAACTTGCACGTTTAGAAGGTGGTAAATATGCATTTGCTTATGCTTCAGGCATTGCTGCAATTTCAGCCGTTTTACTCACATTAAACGCAGGGGATCATGTTATTTTACCTGATGATGTTTACGGGGGCACATTTAGATTAACTGAACAAATACTCAATCGATTCAATATTGAATTTACTACAGTTAACGCTACACATATAGATCATATCACTGAAGCTATTCAATCAAACACAAAACTCATCTATGTAGAGACGCCTTCAAATCCACTTTTCAAAATTACAGATATTCATGCTGTAGCAACGCTAGCAAAGGAACATAAGATACTATTAGCTGTTGATAATACGTTTATGACACCTTTGGGTCAATCACCTTTAGCACTAGGCGCTGACATAGTTATTCATAGTGCAACTAAATTTCTAGGTGGACATAGCGATTTAATTGCAGGTGCAGCAATTACTAATAATAGAGAGGTTGCAAATGCATTGTACTTATTACAGAACGGCACGGGCACAGCCCTTTCTGCATATGATAGTTGGGCACTTGCAAAACATCTTAAAACATTACCAGTTCGTTTTAAACAATCTGTTCATAATGCTGAACGTCTTGTTCAATTTTTGAGTCAAAGAGAGGAGATTTCTGAGGTGTATTACCCAGGAAATAATCCTACACATCTCAAGCAAGCTTCAACTGGAGGTGCAGTGATAGGTTTCCGACTTAAAGATGAATCTAAAGCACAAAAGTTCGTCGATTCTCTTACTTTACCACTTGTATCAGTGAGTCTCGGTGGTGTAGAAACTATCCTATCACATCCCGCAACAATGTCTCATGCAGCAGTGCCAGAAGATGTGAGACGTGAACGTGGCATCACTTTCGGGTTATTCCGTTTAAGTGTAGGTCTTGAGAATCCAGAAGAACTCATCGCAGATTTTAACTACGCTTTAAAGGAGGCTTTCAATGAGTCATTTACTGAACCAATTAAAGAGCAACGTTTTAGTAGCTGATGGCGCTATTGGAACAATATTCTACTCGGAAGGTCTTGATACTTGTCCGGAAGCCTACAATCTTACTCATCCAGATAAGGTCGAGCGGATTCATCGTTCTTATATCGAAGCTGGTGCAGACGTCATTCAAACGAATACGTATGGTGCTAACTTTGAAAAATTAAAGTCCTTTGGTCTTGAACATAAAGTTAAAGAAATTCACCAAGCTGCAGTTCAAATTGCTAAACATGCAGCAAATGAGGACACAATTATACTTGGAACGGTAGGTGGATTCAGAGGCGTCCGGCAAGAGGATATCAGTCTTTCAACAATTCAATATCATACAGAACTTCAAATCGATACATTAATTGATGAAGGTGTAGATGCCCTTCTATTTGAAACTTATTACGATTTAGATGAATTAACTCGCATCGTCACTGCTACACGACAAAAATACGATATTCCAATCATCGCTCAACTCACCGCTTCAAATACGAATTACTTAGTTGATGGCACTGAAATTAATGCGGCATTGAAATACGTAGTTGAATGTGGCGCCAATGTAGTTGGATTAAATTGTCACCATGGCCCACACCATATGCAACGATCATTTTCACATATAGAACTTCCTAAACATGCGTATTTATCGTGTTATCCAAACGCTAGTTTATTAGATATCGAGAATAGTGAATTCAAATATAGTGATAATGCTCAATATTTCGGAGATATAGCTCAAGAATTAATTAATGAGGGAGTCAGATTGATAGGTGGTTGTTGTGGTACAACACCTGAACATATTCGCTATATTAAATCAGCAGTTAAACATTTAAAACCCGTTAAAGATAAAAAGGTAATCCCTATTAATAAAGCTTCATCTCAAAAGCAAACGCGAGTTCTTAAACAAAACCTTACTTCTAAAGTTAAAAATGGCCCAACAGTCATCGTAGAACTTGATACACCTAAACATTTGGATACTGATACATTTTTCGATAATGTAGGAAAATTAGATGAAGCTGGCATAGATGCTGTTACATTGGCGGATAATTCATTAGCTACCGTAAGAGTGAGTAACATCGCAGCGGCAAGTTTAATTAAACAACGCTACGATATTGAGCCTCTTGTACATGTAACATGTCGTGACCGTAATTTAATAGGATTACAGTCTCATCTCCTAGGTTTATCACTCATTGGTGTCAATGAAATACTAGCTATTACCGGAGATCCTTCTAAAGTAGGCCATTTGCCTGGAGCTACAAATGTCTATGACGTGAACTCAAAAGGCCTTACAGAACTTGCACTAAGATTTAACAAAGGTATTAACACTGACGGCGATGCGCTGAAAAAACATACTAACTTTAACATCGCTGGTGCGTTTGATCCTAACGTACGAAAATTAGATGGAGCCATTAAACGACTTGAAAAGAAAGTAGCAAGTGGCATGAGTTATTTCATAACTCAACCCGTTTATAGTAAAGAAAAAATTATTCAAGTATATGAAGAAACAAAACATTTAAATACACCTTTCTTCATAGGTATCATGCCAATCGCAAGTTATAACAACGCACTTTTCTTACATAATGAAGTGCCTGGCATCAAAATGTCAGACGATGTACTTAACCAATTCAAAGCTGTTAAAGATGATAAAGAAAAGACTAAAGAATTAAGTTTAAGACTTTCCAAAGAACTCATTGATACAGTACATGAATACTTCAACGGTCTGTACATTATTACACCTTTCCAAAAGGTAGATTATTCATTGGAACTCGCAGCATACTCTAAATCAATCACTGCCAACAAGGAGGCAATATTATGACAACAATTAAAACTTCAAACTTAGGATTCCCAAGATTAGGTAGAAAAAGAGAATGGAAAAAAGCAATCGAAAATTATTGGGCACATAAAATTGACAAAGCAGAATTAGATCAAACACTGACTGATTTACACAAAGAAAATCTTTTACTTCAGAAAAATTATCATCTTGATAGCATTCCAGTTGGGGATTTCTCTTTATATGATCATATTTTAGATACGTCTTTATTGTTCAATATTATCCCTGAACGTTTCCAAGGACGCGAAGTCAATGATGATTTATTATTTGATATTGCTCGTGGTAACAAAGAGCATGTTGCAAGTGCACTTATTAAATGGTTTAACACCAACTATCACTACATTGTACCTGAATGGGACAACGTAGAACCTAAAGTTGAAAAAAATACGTTATTAGAACGTTTTAAATATGCACAATCAATTAATGTAAATGCGCATCCTGTAATTGTTGGTCCTATCACATTTGTAAAATTATCAAAAGGTGGTCATCAATCGTTCGAGGAAAAAGTTGAAACATTACTTCCTTTATATAAAGAAGTTTTACAGTCACTTGTAGATGCAGGTGCTGAGTATATTCAAATTGACGAGCCTATTCTAGTGACTGATGACAGCGAAAGTTATGAAGACATTACTAGAAAAGCATACGACTATTTCGCAAATGAAGGTTTAGGAAAATATCTCGTCATTCAAACTTACTTTGAACGTGTTCACTTAAAATTCTTAAGTTCATTACCAGTGGGCGGTTTAGGATTAGATTTGGTACACGATAACGGCTATAACTTAAAACAAATTGAAGATGGTGATTTCGATCAAAGTAAAGCACTTTATGCAGGAATCATTGATGGCAGAAATGTATGGGCGGCTGATATTGAAGCAAAAAAACAATTAATCGAAACATTACAACAACACACACAACAGTTAGTCATTCAACCTTCATCATCACTTCTACATGTTCCAGTATCACTAGATGATGAAACACTTGATGAATCTATTGCAGAAGGATTAAGTTTTGCTACTGAAAAGTTAGACGAATTAGATGCATTGCGTCGCTTATTCAATGATAATGACCTGTCAAAATATGAACATTACAAAGCACGTTATGAACGCTTCCAAAGCCAATCATTTAAAAATCTTGAATACGATTTTGAAAGTGTACCGACACATCGTAAATCACCATTTGCTAAACGCAAGCAATTACAAAACCAACGTCTAAATTTACCAGATTTACCTACGACTACGATTGGTTCATTCCCTCAAACTCGTGAAGTCCGTAAATTTAGAGCAGATTGGAAAAATAATCGCATTACAGATGCTGAGTATCAAGAATTTTTACAAAATGAAATCGCTCGTTGGATTAAAATCCAAGAAGATATTGGTTTAGACGTACTTGTACACGGTGAGTTTGAGCGTAACGACATGGTTGAATTTTTTGGGGAAAAACTTCAAGGTTTCCTAGTAACAAAATTCGGTTGGGTACAGTCTTACGGTTCTCGTGCAGTTAAACCACCAGTTATATATGGAGATGTGAAGTGGACTGCCCCACTTACTGTAAAAGAAACAGTATACGCGCAAAGCTTAACTGACAAACCAGTAAAAGGTATGCTTACAGGTCCAGTTACTATTTTAAACTGGTCATTTGAACGCGTAGACGTACCTAGAAAGGTTGTTCAAGATCAAATTGCCTTAGCCATTGATGAAGAAGTGTTAGCTTTAGAAGAAGCAGGTATCAAAGTCATTCAAGTTGACGAACCAGCGTTGCGTGAAGGCTTACCTCTACGCTCTGAATATCACGAACAATATTTAGAAGATGCTGTACATTCATTTAAATTAGCGACATCATCTGTGCATGATGAAACACAAATTCATACACATATGTGCTATTCTCAATTTGGACAAATCATTCATGCTATCCATGATTTAGATGCAGATGTTATTTCTATTGAAACTTCTCGTAGTCACGGAGACTTAATTCAAGATTTCGAAGATATTAATTATGATTTAGGAATTGGATTAGGTGTTTACGATATTCACAGTCCACGTATTCCAACCGAAGAAGAGATTACTACTGCAATTAATCGTTCATTACAACAAATTGATCGTTCTCTATTCTGGGTTAACCCAGACTGTGGTCTAAAAACACGTAAAGAAAATGAAGTGAAAGATGCATTAACAGTGTTAGTCAATGCAGTTAAAAAGAAACGTCAAGAATCTGAATCAACAACAGCATAATACGAGCTAGAGGTGAGGCAAATGTCACAGTATCCACTTTGGAATCAATTAAATACTTTAAAAGAGGCTCAGTGGGTCGATTTAACACATACTTTCGACCCAAATATCCCTCGTTTTAGCGAATTTGAAAAAGGTGAAGTCTCAACGCTATTCAATGTTAAAGATCATGGGTTTTATGTACAACGTTGGAGTATCGTAACTCAATATGGAACACACATTGATGCTCCAATCCATTTCGTTGAAAATAGAAGATATTTAGAAGAATTAGATTTAAAAGAACTTGTTTTACCATTAATTGTTTTAGATTATTCTAAAGAAGCTGCAAAAAATTCAGATTTTATCGTATCACGTAAACATTTAGAAGATTGGGAACAACAACACGGTCGCATTGAAGCAGGTACTTTTGTCGCATTACGTACTGATTGGTCAAAACGTTGGCCAGATATAGAAAAATTTGAAAATAAAGATGTAGATGGCCATCAACATCTTCCAGGTTGGGGCCTTGATGCATTAAAATTTCTCATTGAAGAACGTGGTGTTAAATCCATAGGTCACGAAACATTTGATACTGATGCCTCAATTGATACAGCTAAAAATGGTGATATTGTTGGCGAAAGATATATCTTAGGTCAAGACACATTCCAAGTCGAATTACTTACCAATTTAGATCAATTACCTACCAGAGGTGCAATTATCTATGCAATCAGCCCAAAACCAAAAGATGCACCAGGCTTTCCAGTTCGTGCATTCGCAATAAAACCTTAATTGATGTCTTTCATCTAGCGTTCTCAACCACGTGGTGGTTCAAGTGGTGCACAACCGCTATGATATGATTCCATCAATGTTCATCATCATAATATTTGAATAGCAATGAACTCTTTCTAACTAAGTAAAAAGCTATAAACGAAGTTTTTAAAACGACTTCGTTTATAGCTTTTTTAATACACACTTTTATGATATAAAAACCGTGCTCCACTAAATGTTAAACTTCATATTTAGATACAACCGTAGCGATACCTTGACCGCCACCGATACATAAAGATGCCACACCTGTTGGCTTAGCATCACTTAATTGATGTAATAATGAAACTAAAGTACGCGCACCCGAAGCCCCTATCGGATGTCCTAGTGCAATCGCACCACCATTAACATTGACTTTATCTTGCGGTAATTGCAACTCACGGTTTACAGCAATTGATTGCGCTGCAAAAGCTTCGTTTAATTCAAAAATATCAACATCATTTATCACTTTATTAGAACGTTTTAAAGCTTTATGTATCGCTTCAACTGGACCAATACCCATAATTGAAGGCGCCACACCACTCGCACCAAAACTATCTAATACAGCTATAGGTTGTAAGCCCAATGCTTTCGCTTTGTCCTCCGTCATAACGAGCATAGCAGCAGCACCGTCATTGATACCGGATGCATTACCAGCAGTTACTGATCCATCTTTTTTAAATGCTGGACGGAGTTGTGCTAACTTATCAATTGTCGTTTGAGGTCTAATGCCTTCATCTTGAGAAATAATTAGGGGGTCGCCTTTACGTTGTGGTACCTCTACAGGTACAATTTCAGCATCAAATACACCAGCTTGTTGTGCACGTGATGCTTTTTGTTGAGAATCGAATGCAAATTGATCTTGTTCTTTACGACTAATCTGATACTGTTCAACTAGATTTTCGGCTGTGATACCCATATGGTAATCATTAAACTTATCAGTTAAACCATCAGCTATCATACTATCTTCTAAAGTTTGATTTCCCATTTTAAAACCGAAACGACTATTTTTAAGAAGCATTGGAGATTGAGACATACTTTCCATGCCTCCAGCGATAACAATCTCATTATCTCCCGCTACAATAGATTGATAGGCAAGTTGAATCGCTTTTAATCCAGAACCGCAAACTTTATTTACAGTAAAAGAAGGTACCGCTTCTGGCACACCACCATGAATCGCAGCAATTCGAGCAGGATTTTGTCCTTGACCTGCCTGTAATACGTTTCCTAGAATAACTTCATTGATTTCATTAGGATCTATTTGACTATGTTCTAAAATTTGACGAATAACTGTTGCACCTAGTTCATAGGCAGGTATATCCTTAAATACACCACCAAACACGCCTATAGGTGTTCGATATGCTTCAGCTAATACTATGCGTGACATGTCATATTCATCTCCTTAATATAACTTATACTTTTCTAAAAATGAGGGAAGAAGCAAACCTTCTTTTCTTATTGTCATTATATTTGGATATTCAAATCTATTATTTAAGAGTTTATCTCTTACCTTCATTGTATTTAAATGAGTATTACATACTTTAATTGCAGTAAACACATTCCACATTATATTACCAAATTTACATAGAAAAATTCCATTATGATCTATCATCATCAAATGCATCACTTTCTTTCTAAGCAATGATCAATTTTAATTTCATAATCACTCTCACTTCACTAAATATAGTTAATCCATTGTTGTAAAAAAAGAGGAAACCATAAAAGAAATACTCATGTCTATACAAACGGGGTAGTCTAACCGTCCCACTTAACACAAGTCATCTTTATAAGATTTCCTTAACATCTACTATTATATCTACGATGATTTACATTTCTAAATTTTATTATGCAATCAGTACTTACTTTCCTTTATATTTGTCACCCATGCTTCATAATAGAAGCAAGTAATCTAAACTTACCTTTCCTATCAATTCACTGGTAAAGTGTTTTTTAGAATCACCAAAATCATTGATAATAGATTAAGAAGCCATATTTAATCGTCTTGATGTCCCATAGACTTTTATGAATAAGTATAAAACAATCGCCATTGTTAAAAAACAGTTGAGACATATCATCTATTATTTTGATTATTTATTCAAAACACGAAATCATTGATTTATTTGCACTATTTTTCCGAAAATGAATCCTATCAACGTATATGTATAAAAATTACATTAAAAGATTTTGACTAAAACCCTGATTTATTCAACAACCTTTTAATATAGATGAAAGTTATTTATTTTGATACTGCTTAATCGCATCTTGTATCGTATCGTGTAAACTAGGTTCTTGTAACCAATGTTGGAACTTTTCCATAATTTCCCTTGGAGTCGTAATGTTTTCAGGAAAATTAATATCTTTCATACCTTCAAACAAATCTCCAAAATGACTTTTTTCACCTTCAAAATTCTTCATAAAACGATAAAAGCTCAATACCCTAACCTCCTATATTTTGCAACAATAGGTATATATTACCAAAATGAAGGCATTTACAAAATACATTTGTTTAAATTTAAGTAAAAAATTAATAGTTGAGGTCTTATTTATATGTTAAAAGTATTTCTTTTTTAAAAACTAATAAATTTTATTAAAACTTGTATTACTAAAAATCAATTTTATACAATCCCTAAAAAGTCTATTATTTTTGTCATTTTGACTAATATACTTGTCATAATGACAAATATATTATATAGTTTATATGTAAGGAAGTGATACAATTTGCGCAATAGACTTAAAGAATTACGAGCCCGTGATGGATATAACCAAACAGAGCTTGCTAAAAAAGCTGGAATATCACGACAAACGGTGTCTTTAATAGAACGCAACGATTTTACACCATCTATATTAACCGCAATAAAAATTGCAAGAATCTTTGGTGAACCTGTTGAAGATATCTTTATTATGGAGGAGGAAGACTTTTGAAAATAAAAAGGTATGCACTTCTATGTTTATTAGGAGGATTAGTTGGAGGCATCATCGGATACATCATAGGAGCTATTAACTGGGAGAAGTTATTTAATTATGCACAGTTCGCTAACTTTAAAGTTGTGCTTTATACAACCATCGTAGCATCATTAATAAATATTATACTTACTGTGTATTTATTTATAGTCCAAAACGCGTCACTTCACTATAAAGCTAAAATTGACGCAAATATTTCAGATGATTTAGCAGATACATATGAAAATAAATCATACATCAAATCATTGAAAGTAAGATTTATTTACACAATGCAATTAATTGTCGCTTTTATTGCAATTTTAATACCCGTCATAGGAAATGCATCTGAGAATCACATCGCTCTAATAATGATTCCTTTCATTATTACAATCATTTCATCCATAATGATTGGGATATTTTATAGAAAATTTGATGCTCGATACCCTAAATTAGGAGAGAAACGTTACACTGAAAAAGCATTTAATATTATGGACGAAGGAGAGCGATACATCACACTCGTTTCCTTGTATAAAGTGCACCAGCAGAATATTGTATTACTTTTTATAGGAATTATGACCCTGGGGATATTCTCAATAACTACAGGCATGAATCAATCACTAGGCATAATTTTGTTTATCATTTTATTTATCTATAATTCATTGGGATATTTACTGAAAGTCAGTAATTTTTATAAATCAGAACAGAAATCCTAAAACTAATTTAAAGAAAAGGAGTAAATTATGGAAAACTTATTAGAAGTTCAGCAACTCAATAAATCATATAAGAATTCAGAATTCCAGCTTACTGACATCACATTCTCTGTTAAACCTGGCGAGGTAGTGGGTTTAATTGGGAAAAATGGTTCAGGTAAGTCTACCCTCATTAATACACTTGTAGGAAATAGACATAAAGATAATGGTTCACTGAAATTCTTCAATAAAGAGGTGACAGAGAACGACTTCAAATATAAAGAACATTTAGGTGTAGTTTTTGATGATTTACGTGTTCCAGATAAATTAACTCTACAATCTATCAATAAAGTTTTTACTGAAATATATGATGCTTGGAACAGCGATACATTCTTTTCTTTAATCAAAGCATTTGAACTACCAACAAATAATCAAATTAAGACATTCTCAAGAGGAATGCGTATGAAAGCAGCTTTAACAATTGCTTTAAGCCATGATGCTAAATTATTAATCTTAGATGAAGCTACAGCAGGTATGGACGTATCAGGACGTGAACATGTGTTAGAAATTCTAGAGGATTATTTAGGAGACGATCGTGCCATATTAATTTCATCACATATTTCTGAAGATATTGAACAGCTAGCTACTCAGCTCGTTTTTATGCGTGATGGTCGAATTATTTTAAAAGAAAGTAAAGAAGTTTTATTGAGCCAATACGGCATCATCGATCAACCAGTTGAGCATTTCAATATTTCAAATGAGTATCTAATCGCAACGCGCAGACGTAATGATCGACAAATCAGTTTAGTGAATAACTATCAAAAAGTACCTGATGCACAACCACTAAAGACAATCGATGATGCAACTAAAATTATTATGCGAGGTGAAGTATAATGAAAGGTCTTACTCTTAGTATATTTTATACAGCTAAAAAATCATTTTTCATCTACTTAGTAGTCGGAATTATTGCTGCAGTCGTTTTCTCATTTTTAAATCCAACGATGAACAGCTTTCTTGCTATCATTTTTTTAATATCTCCTATTACGGATAACTTCAAACGTGAAAAGGACTCAAGATGGATGAATTACATATCCACACTTCCTGTTAGAAGAGCTGATTATGTTAAAAGTTATTATACTATTTTTCTCTTGTGTGCATTAGTTGGGATACTTGCAGGTGTACCTAGTGTCGGTCTAATCACACAAAGTTTAAGTATGGTATTCATTTCACTATGTGTTGCCATTGGTGGCGCAGGGACTTTCTCCATTATGTTTCCTCTAACATTCAAATTCGGTTCTGAAAATTCAAATGTCATTGTGATGACTACAACATTTGCTGTCATTATTATCTATTTCTTATTCTATATCGCGTCAATGATATTGAGTAATCAAACAGGAAGTGGCTCTATGATTACAATGCTGAGCAACACACAAAGCTATGTTGTATATTCCATTTATGGAATACTTGGATTGATTTCAATTATTATCTCTTATATTTTATCGATTAAAATTTTTAACAAGCAAGAACTATAATATTAAAAACCCCCTAAATTTTCGGTAATTGAAAATTCAGGGGGTTATTTATATCTTTTAAGTTTTTAATAATTTATTTGCATTTAAAGATAATTATTTATTAATATATTTATAAATAGTTAATTAAAAATGGGATAAAGGAGTATTTTAATGACATTATTAACTAAAGTTTTAGATACTTTAACAGGCATATGTGTTGCTTTATTGTTTACCAAGTATTTTGTAAATTATGCAAATGATATGTTTGACTGGCACTTAAGATGGTATTTCCTAGAAAATGTACCTCATTTAGCACTCATTTTGTTTATTCTAGTATTTATCTTTGCTGTTCCTTCTGAAATGATTAAAGATAAAAATAAGAAAAAGCATAATGATTCATAATCAATAGGTATATAATCATCATATTTTAAGTGTCACTGGTTCAATAGAACCCAACTTATCAGATTAGATGATAAATAAATATATCTCGTAGGAGTTTAAAAAGAAAAAGGCACGCTTTTCCTATACTAATCTCGAACTACTTTATAAACATTCGTTACTCAATCTAAAACTTTGTTCTTCATTTCTATCAAAAAGGCCTACTGCATTTGAACTAAATTTCGAGTTATTAGTTGAATTATCAATTAATTCGTATATCAATGTCTCTAATCAACTTTAGATTCATCTTACTTCTCAGTTTTTACAACTAATACACTGATATGTTTATATATGTATTAAAGGAACAGATTAAAAAAGAGGTTCTGTTGCAAAGTTGAATTTATAGTATAATTTTAACAAAAAGGAGTCTTCTGTATGAACTATTTCAGATATAAACAATTTAACAAGGATGTTATCACTGTA
>OCJN01000041.1_pt1 | contig 95386 bp, 88 predicted proteins | sample 1480731 | NCBI WGS metagenome assembly OCJN01 (sample SAMN05301479, study PRJEB22388) | human skin metagenome | isolation source: Infant 1 DOL 23 skin | host: Homo sapiens | place: USA: Pittsburgh, Magee-Womens Hospital of UPMC | collected 2013/2014 | reverse complement strand
CGGGTTTGCTTCACTACTTCTCCTGGTCGAAAGTGGTGATGCATTCACCGCCTGACCCTACCGGGCCATTTTTGTCATAAACGCAGTCACTAACTCGCGTTGGCACGCGGTCGCTAGCCATAAACGCAGGCAGTAACTCACGCAGTCACTAACTCGCGTTGGGTCGGTACCGCCAACCTGCGGAAGCCAAAAAGTAGCCCCGAGGGGGATTACCCTCGGGGCTACTGTGATGAGCTGGCTAGCTCGAAAGTCTTAAATCAGACCCTGCAGCTTCGACAGGTCGAACGGAATGGCTGCGACCAGTTCCTGCGGGAGCTCAACCTCGCCGGTCAGTGCACGGAACTCAGCGATGAGTGCCTGAGCGTCGGACAGGCTGTCGACGTTGGACAGGCGGTCAGCGAACTGCTGGACCAGGTCAGTCTTGGAGTCGGAAGCAGCAGCTGCCGGAGCGGCCTGTGCGCGAACAGGAGCGGAGCCCTGGCTCGGGTGCGGACGATCGGTCGGGCCGGAGGAGAGACCCAGGCTTGCGGAGCAAGCCGGCCATGCGCCCCAACCCTGCTGAGCCAGGACCTTCTCAGCAACGTAAATCTGCTGCTCGCGGGAAGCCTGATCAGCGGTCGAAGCGAACTCGTTACCACCGAAAGCGTTCCAGGTGCTTGCGGAGAACTGCAGACCGCCGTAGTAGCCGTTTCCGGTGTTGATGTGCCAGTTGCCGCCGGACTCACACTGTGCCAGGCGGTCCCAGTCGGAGTCCGGAGCTGCAGAAGCGGTCGGTGCGAAGATAGCGGCACCGGCACCGAGGATTGCGCCGGTCAGTGCAACCTTTGCCGAAGTGGAAGCGAAGGTGTTGGTCTTAGCTGCGTGGCGAGCCATATGAAAATTTCCTTTTCGTCGATTTTCTTTGTGGCGCCAGTGGGGCTAATGCAACCCCATCTCACTCTTATGGAAAGTTCTTCACGTTATTGATAACGGGCCGATGTCATCGCACTGGAGTGAGATGAAGGCGATCTATGCGACTTCGTCCGTTAAACGCGTCGATTGCACACCGTAGCGGTTGATAACGAAATAGTCACGCGAATCGCCGGATTCTTAATTTTGAGCGCAGGTGGGAAATATGCATAAAAGTAGGTGAAACTGCAGGTAAGAGACGTGACTGTTATTGGTGTTGTGTAAGTTAAAACTTCAAAATGTGATAAAGCTCACGTTATCGTCTTGTTATTTTTCCGGTTTTGGCGCGCCGCATGCACTGAGAAGGATGGCCATAAGAGATAGCCATAAAGAACCAACGCTGGCAGTTAGTTGCCGTCTCGGTGTGTCAATCCGCGAGCGTGCTCGCTTCACTCAAATCCGTCTTCCCTTTATGTCTCCATCTATGGGTATAATTGAGTTCTTTAGGTAATCGGAGGTGACGTGCACATGCACGCCGCTACCGCTGCCGCCACTTCGCACTAGTAAGCAGTAATAAATAATGTGTTCCCCGTTGGAGTGCGTCCTGTTTTGGTCGCACCTTAATTAAAGGAACACCATTAAGACAGCGCCCGGCCCGGCATATCCTCGCGATCCTGTCTGGCCAGGCTCGCCGCGAGCGAGCCTCTAACTCTGGCCGTTTGTGCGTGCGAGGACGGTGGCAAATGCGGAAGAATTGCATCTCCGATCCGAAGACCCCGAAGGGCAGTCACCGCTGCACAAGGGGGAACGAGGTTGAGTGCCCCCAGTCACAGGGCACGGGAAGGTTAGGTGGAAAGTGCCCATCGGTAAGGTCAGGTGGTACGACAAGGATCGCGGTTTTGGCTTCGTTTCGAATCCGGACGGTGAAGATGTCTACATCGGCAAGAACGTGCTGCCGAAAGGTGTGGAAGAACTCGTAACTGGTCAGCGCCTGGAGTACGACTACGCTGACGGCCGCCCAGGCCCGCAGGCTCTCCGGATCAAGGTGCTCGACGAGGGACCGCGCGGTGCCCGTCACCGCCGTGGCGGGGCAGGTGGGGGCGCAGGAGCCCGTCGTCAAGCAAAGAAGCACAGCCCCAGCGATCTCAACGGCATGATTTCGGACATGATTTCCATGCTGGAGTCGACGGTGCAGCGTGACCTGCGCGCCGGGCGTTACCCGGAGCGTAAGGACGGCCACCAGATGGCTGAAGTCCTGCGTGCGGTCGCGCGCGAGCTGGACTCGTAAGTCGGTAGAAGATGTGAAAAACGCCCGCTCACGAAGGTGGATAACCTCAGTGAGCGGGCGTTTTGCTGTGCTTTACGACGGTTCGTTGACGATCGACCAAGTAATACCGTAGGTGGTCTCTTCACCCTCGGAGTTCTTTCCGATGAGCGCGGTGGAAACCTCCACGACCCCGAGTGGGGTGCGTTTGCCGGCAACAGCTGCGGAGCCGGCGATGGTCTCGGTCGTGGCTTCGCCCGGATCCTTGCGAGAGGTGGAGTTGACCGCATCGTCGGAGAAGAAACGCTGCAGAGTCCAAGAGTTAGAGCCAACAGTGGAGCCGACGTTAACCTCAGCTGTCTCCTGCTCGCCCAGAGAAATCTTGGCGGCGTTGGCCTCAGTCGTGGTGCAGGCATTCTTCTCAAAGAGGTCGCAGACACGGTAGGGAAGAACCTCTGTGGTTTCGCCGTCCTGAATGACTTCGATGGACAGCGCGTGAGGGTCGTCGATTGCCTGGTTGGTCCACTTATTGACAGCAAGGACAATGCCGGTGACGACAAGGCCCACCACGACAATAGCGCCGACAACCATGAACGCCTTACTATTCTGTTGCCAGCGGCGCCTACTCGATCCCATCAACTCTCACTTCCCGACATTCGTAACGGAATTGAAGCTACGTTCAGTCACACTAGCCGTTTTCGGGCCAGATACTGCTATTCACTCACGGTAACACGGTAGGCCGTGGGCCATTTCTTCCCTGTGAGCAGGAACTGGCGGGGGCCATTGGGGGAGGTAGAGGAAGAATCCGGCATTAGAGCAATGCCGTTGAGCACATCAATACTGTTTTGCTCTGCCGGGGAGAGCTGCGTGTACAGGTCGCGGAAGAGTTCGGTGGCATCGACGATGCCTGTGACCTTTCCGTCTTCCGGGTTGATGCGGTAGATGAATGGACTCTGCCAGACGTTGGCCCAAATCTCGCGGTGCGATTGCGGGGAGTTTGGTCCGTCCGCGTTGCTCTGGTTGTTTGAATCGCTCGTGTCCGCTGGTGCTTCGTCCGGCACTTCGTCCGGAGCTGCGTCGCCGTCGACAGTGACGCACTCGAGTTCGTTGAGCCACGTTGTCTCTGTACCTGCTGCAGTGACGGGCAGTTGACGCTGGGAAGAGAGGTCATCGGGGGCGCGGAAAGTGAGGGTGCCACTGCCGTCGGAGGTCACGATGGTGTCCTCGAAGGAGCACGCGCCCCAGCCCTCGGTGTCGAAGGGAACCTCGCGACGCTGCTTGAGAGTAGCCGCGTCGCGTTCAATGGCGCGTCCTTCCTTCCACGTCAGCTGCCACACGGTATCTCCATGACGGGTAATCCCCTCGCCGAAGAGTTCAGGCTGTAAATCTTCCACGTTGGTCGGCTCGGCTGCAGAGTTGTCGAGCCACTGCGGTAATCGGTAAATCTGGGACTCGCCGTAGAGGCCAGTACCCATCAACAAAGAGCCATCGGGTTCGAACTCAAGGCCCTGGACAAAAGGCGCAGCGACATTCTTCTCCGTGGGAAGTGGTGGAGCCAAGACAGGATAGGACTGCTCGATGGCCAGTTTCAGTGTCGGAACGTCACCGAGCCCCGGCACCTTATCGGCACCGACCAGCTCGGAGGGATTAACCGATGCCGAAGTCGACCTTGGGGCGGTGCCGGAGTTCGAGTCCGCACTAGCGCCACTAGAAGGGGCCTCGCCTGAGGGATCGCCACCTGAACCAGTTTCAGCCGCACAGCCGGCCAATAGGGCGGCAGTTGCCACGGAGAGGATGGCAGCTCGGACCGTCGTAAAGCGTGATGAGTGGAAAGGGCGGGCGAGTTTTGCATCGCCCGACGGGAATCTGTCCATAGCTTCACTCTAGGATAGGAAACGTGACTGAAAATCGACGACGTTCCCGAAACAGCCGCCGACGGGGGAAGGTGATGAATCACCAGGCGGTCGACACTGCCCGTACCGCGATTGAAGAGCTCGGGGAGGGGCCTGCCGGCGCGCACACCGGTGTAAGTGTCGTAGGCGAGGGCGTTGCGGTGCATCGTTTTGCGGCTGACCTGCCCGGATACAGGGGCTGGGAGTGGCATGTGGTGGTCGCGTGCGCGCCGGGCACTCAACAGGCGACGGTCAGTGAAGTGGCTCTTGTCCCTGGCGAAACCGCGCTGCAGGCGCCTGAATGGGTGCCCTACGAGGAGCGGCTGCGCCCCGGTGACCTCGGTCCACGCGATTTGTTGCCGGCTGCAGTGGGAGATGAGCGACTCGACGGCGATGACTTGCAGACCCGCACCTTGTCGGCGCGTGGTGTGGAAGACACCGAGCAGCGTTGGGAAGAGGGCGATACCGGCCCCGAGAGTGACTTTGCTCGGGAAGCATTGCACCGTTGCCGAACCTGCGCCTTTATGGTCCCGCTGACCGGGCCGCTCGGTAAGAACTGGGGCGTGTGCGTTAACGAATGGACATTCGATGCCACGGCCGTAAGCTTTGACCACGGCTGCGGTGCTCACTCAGCTATCCCGGAAGTAACGGGGCAGGGTGCACCGGTGGCGGAACCCTACCAGGATTCCCACCTGTAGCTTTCCACCTAGGCAAACGCGATGACGAAGAAGGTGCAGTTTCGACGCCACCGTGGCCCCAGAGACTGCACCGTTACGGTTTTCGGCACAAAAATTCCGCTCTGACACGGATAAACACGTGACACGGATAGTAAAGAGACTCTAGAGAGGCATAAAAAATGGACAAAGGTACGTCCACCTCTGCAACATCCTCAGATGAGGCGAAGGACTCCAAGCCTGCACGGAAGGGGAGCCATCTTTCGGCAGTGGACCGCTATTTTCACATCACGGAGCGCGGTTCGACGACCGTGACCGAGATTCGCGGTGGCGTAGTGACCTTCTTCGCGATGGCCTACATCATTCTGCTCAACCCGCTGATCCTCGGCAATATCGAGGATGTCAACGGCAATAGCCTGGGGATACCACAGGTCGCCGCTGTCACCGCGCTCGCCGCGGGTGTCATGACCATTACTTTTGGTCTCTTTGCCAAGTACCCCTTCGGCATTGCGACGGGCCTGGGCATCAACACCCTGGTTGCCGTGACATTCGTTGCTAACGAGGGGCTGGCCTGGGAAGAAGCGATGGGCCTGGTCGTGCTGGACGGCGTGATTATCGTGCTGCTGGCGCTGACCGGATTCCGCACAGCTGTCTTCCACGCGATTCCGTCCGATATGAAGGCCGCGATGAGTGTGGGTATCGGCCTATTCATTGCCATGATTGGTCTGGTCGACGGTGGCCTGGTTCGCCGTATTCCCGATGCCGCTGACACGACTGTTCCGGTGCAGCTCGGCATCAATGGTCAGATTGCCTCGTGGCCGACCGCCGTGTTCGTCCTCGGGCTGATTATCTGCGGCATCATGGTTGTCCGCAATATTCCAGGTGGCCTGTTCATCGGCATCGTGCTGAATACCATCATTGCGCTCGCAGTCGAGGCCTTGACGGATGCGGGCCCCTCCTTCGCTGATGGCAAGCCAGTGCCGACCGGTTGGAATCTTGCGGTACCGACTCTGCCGGACCGCGTAGGCGGCATGCCGGACTTGTCCCTCGTTGGAGCTGTGGATCTTTTCGGATCCTTTGCCCGCGTCGGTGCCCTCAGCGCCACCATGCTGCTGTTTACCTTGGTCCTGGCGAACTTCTTCGATGCCATGGGCACGATGACTGGTCTGGGCAAGCAGGCCGCACTTGTCGATGAAGACGGTGTGCTGCCGGACATGAAGCGCGCACTGGTTGTCGAAGGCACCGGTGCCATTGTCGGTGGTGCAGTCAGCTCCTCGTCGAACACCGTCTTTGTGGACTCCGCAGCGGGCATCGCCGATGGTGCACGCACTGGCCTTGCCAACATTGTCACCGGCATCCTCTTTCTGGCAGCGATGTTTTTCACCCCGCTCTATGAAATCGTGCCCATCGAGGCTGCCGCGCCAGTGCTGGTCATCGTCGGTGCCATGATGATCGGGCAGATTACCGAGATTGATTTCACCCGTTTCGACATCGCACTGCCGGCATTTTTGACTATTGTCACCATGCCGTTTACCTACTCGATTGCAAATGGTATCGGCATCGGTTTCATCACCTTTGCTGCGATGGCTATCTTCTCGGGTCGTGCCAAGTCCGTACATCCGCTGATGTGGATTGTCTCCGGCCTGTTCATCATCTACTTCGCCGCCGATCCGTTCACCGCTCTGCTGGGCGGCTAAAGAGTTTCCATGAGTACCAACGCATCCCTCGAACGCTTTGCGCCCATCGTCGTCGACGATCCCGCCGACAGCCGTCTCGATGACATCCGCAACCTCAACAAGTCCGATTCCCGCCCCGATTTGCCCGGTGGGAAGGGGCTGGTCATCGCCGAAGGCACGCTCATTGTGCCGCGGTTAGTGCGCTCACGCTTTCCGCTCCGCGCAGTCTTTGGTACTCGCCAGAAGCTCGCATCGCTTGCCGACGGACTGACCGCGAGCGAGGCCGCTATTGCGGAAACGGTGCCCTGGTTTGAACTCGACCGCGAGGTTCTGGCCGCAGCGGCCGGATTTGATCTTCACCGCGGCCTTCTGGCCACCGCTGACCGCGCGCCGGAGCTATCGGTGGACCAAGTTCTGAGCGGAGCCACCACCTTGGCCGTGATGGAGGGAGTCGGTGACCACGAGAACATCGGAGCCCTGTTCCGTAACGCGGCGGGCATGGGCGTGGATGGGGTCGTCTTCGGCGCGGCCTGCGCCGATCCGCTGTATCGCCGCAGCGTGCGCGTTTCCATGGGGCATGTGCTGACAGTCCCATTTGCGACTCTGCCCGGTACTACGACCACCTGGCAGCGAAGCCTGGACCAGCTCAAAGAGCAGGGCTTCCGCGTGGTGTCGATGACCCCTGCGGGCACGGTGGACCTGTGGGATGCCATGGACACGGACAAGGTCGCGATTCTCGTTGGCGCTGAGGGGCAGGGGCTTACCGAGCACGCGATGGCAGCCACCGATGTGCGTGCTCGCATTCCCATGTCACCGGGAACTGACAGCCTGAATGTGGCTACCTCCGCGGCGATCGCGTTCTACGAGCGACTGCGCGTTCAGTCGCAGCGCGCAGGGCGGTAGAAACTATTTCCCGAACTTGCCTCGCGCCCGCTGCCAGGTGCGGCCAGCGAAGTTCTTGGCCTTAGCCCCAAAGCGACTGAGCTCCTCCAGAAAGTCTCGGTTCGGCTCTGCGTTGTGAACTTCGTAGTCGTCGTAGGCGCGGTCAAGCTCTGCGCCAGACTCGGAGGAACCCGGCTCACTCATTAGCCCGCGCGGACTACGAGACGTCGAATACGAAGTTCCGGGAGCCGCACGACGGCCATCGACCGCAAAACCACTAACAGGGATATCTGTAGCGGGCGAATGCGGGTCGAATCCAAGCCAGTCGGTGATGACGGCGTCGGCAAGCTCTGCCGGAATGAACGGCAAACCGACCCCTTCGCGTGGACGTGAAGCCGTACCTTCGGAAGCGTCGGGCATTGGGCGGTGCTTGCCCGCCCAGAAGCTGCCCTCTGCGGGGCAGGGAAGACCGATGTCTTCCAGTGTGCGGTAGCGAGTAGCGGAGAAAGCGCGCTTGAGCTCACCATCGTGCCAATGCGCAAAGGCACCGAAGCCCGTGGATTTATTCGACACACTCGCGTAGACGTCCGTGGCGGCAATCTCCTGGCGCAGACGAGGCGACAGCTTGGACAGCTGCGAGACATCGTCGAGAACCGTCTGCAGTACGGCAACGCCTTCAAAGCCGCCGATGTAGTATTCGCCGTCACCGGTTTCCGCCGAGCGGTTGAGCGGGAAATCACCAATCGGTGTTACCGGCAGCGTCGAATCATAGAGAGCTAGGAAACGACGCCCGAAACCGCGGTCATGCTGAACACCTGTCTCCAGGGTCGCAGCAGGGTCATTGGTGCTGATAAACCAAATCGTGACTACACCGCGGCGAATCGCGGAGAATTCGAAATCAGAAGCGTTGCCACTGGTCATGGAGCTCATTGTCGAGGAAAACTCCTACTTCTTCGGGCCGTTCGGACGTACGCCGAGTAGCACATCCTCCCACGACGGCATGACAGTCTTCTTCTTGCGCTTCGGCTGCTCCGCGTCCGGGTGCTGCAAGAACTCCGCCTCGTCAATATCGTCGTCGGCGGCGTCGCTTTGCGACGGAACGTCCTGCTCCCCGTGGCCTCGCTGCGGCTCCGCCGAAGACTGCCATGCGGCTGGCATCTCAGAGGTATCCGCGGTATCAGCAGCTCGATTGGCCTGCGGAGCCAAGTCTCGGTTGCGGCGGGCAAAGTCGGGGTCAATCAGCTCTGCTGCCAGCTCATTGCGAGCAATGGTGAGCGCGGAAAGTCCCTCCGCCTGGTAACTCCACTCGGCCACGTTGGTGGTGTGGCCCACATTCCAAGTAACCGTCACAATCCACTGTCCGCTCGGGTCGCGGTAGGCATCCCACGAGGCATCGGCGAGTTCCTGACCACGGGCGGCAAAAGCGGTGGCGAGAATCTCCCACAGGGACAACTTGGCCGGGCCATCAATGCGACGTGGCTTTGACTGCTTGCCGAGCTCCGCAATACGTGCGCGCTCTGCAAGCACCGGGTAGGCGAAGGACTCAATCTTGCGCGGCTGCATGCCGCTGTACTCAATGAGCTCCTCCACCGTTTGGCCGCTGCGAATGCGATCCTGGATTTCGCGCGGCGACAAAACTACGCGGGGCTCTTCCAGAACTGGCTTCGGTGCCGTTGGAGTCTTCTTCGGTGCCCCGCCTGCCGTAGCGGAGTTGCCGGTCGTCTCGCTGCCTTCCGCCGCGTCGCCGCTTGCGGTGGTGGCTTCCGCTGTGCTGTCACTAGTGGAACTTCCGTCGGTGGAGCCCCTCTCTGCGGTAGCACTCTCCCCAGAGCTACCGCTGGCAGTGGCGGTGGCGGCGCTGGATCCGTCGGCAAGCGATGCGGAATCAGCTACAGCAGGGGAACCAGTGGCATCGGCGAGCTCGAAGTGCTCGACCAGGAAAGTGCGCAGGTTCTCGTCGAGAGGCAGCGTGAAGCGAAGTCCCTCCTGCCGTTCCTGCTCGGTGATATCGGCGGGAACGAGAATCAGTGAATCGGTCACATCGCCGTCCAGAACGGGCTTCAGCTCCCTCATGCGAGAACCTCCTTGTTGGTCGACGTTATAAGTAATGCTCACTAATCATGGTAAACGACAAAACTCCCGCGTCACGGACAAATGGGGCAATGCCCTTGCGCGTGGCGCGGGAGTTATGCGGCTGAGGCCGGTATTTGGCTGTTACTTTGCAGCGTAGCCGTTGTCCAGAACCCAGTCGATAGCGCCAGTCAGACGACGGATGTCCTCCGGGTCGATGGCCGGGAACATACCGATGCGCAGCTGGTTGCGGCCCAGCTTGCGGTACGGCTCGATGTCGAGGATGCCGTTGGCGCGCAGAACCTTGGCGATCTGTGCGGCGTCGATGTTGTCCTCGAAGTCGATGGTGCCGACGACCAGCGAGCGCTTTGCAGCATCGGTGACGAACGGAGTTGCCTCCGCGCGGTTCTCAGCCCAGTTGTAGAGGTGGGAGGAGGACTCGGTGGTGCGGGCAACCATGCCATCGAGGCCACCGTTGGCGTTCATCCACTTGACCTGATCAGCCAGCATCAGCAAAGTACCGACGGCCGGGGTGTTGTAGGTCTGGTTCTTGCGGGAGTTATCAACGGCAGTCTGCAGGTTCAGGAAAGCCGGGATGAAGCGGTCGGAAGAATTGATCTTCTCAATACGCTCGATGGCAGCCGGGGACATTGCAGCCAACCAGATGCCGCCGTCAGAAGCGAAGCACTTCTGCGGGGAGAAGTAGTAGACGTCAGCCTGGGACATGTCGACCGGGAGGCCGCCGGCACCGGAGGTGGCATCGATAGCCACGAGCTGGCCCTCGGAGCCTGCCGGGCGGGTGACCGGGACCATGGTGCCGGTGGAGGTCTCGTTGTGAGCCCAACTAATAAGGTCAACGCCCTCTTCGCCAGCGACAACCTCAGGTGCGGAACCCGGCTCTGCTTCGATGATCTGCGGAGCGTCGAGCCACGGAGCCATCTTGGAGGCCTTGGCAAACTTGGAGGAGAACTCACCGTAAGTCAGGTGAGCGGACTTCTTCTCGATGAGCCCAAAGGTAGCAGCATCCCAGAAAGCGGTTGCGCCGCCGAGGGACAGGACAATCTCGTAGCCGTCCGGAAGCTGGAAGAGCTCAGCCAGACCCTCGCGAACCTCACCAACAACGTTCTTCACTGCCGGCTGACGGTGGGAGGTACCCATGATAGAGGTACCGCCGTCAACGATTGCCTGAATCTGTGCCGGGCGAACCTTCGACGGACCGCAACCAAAGCGGCCGTCGCCGGGCTGGAACTCTTCAGGGAGGACTGGGAATTGATCGCTCATATGAGGCGCAACCTTTCAAAGTGCATTCAAAGTGAAGCTTGATATACAGCCGTTGTCTTCAAACTCTAGCGGTAATCGGGGGTACTTATAGCAAAAGGGTGGGGTTCAATTGCCCCCGCTTCCGTACTTTGCATAACAAAACAGGGTGGATTGGCGTATTTGCAAAGTTTGCGAAGAATTTTTTCCAGTTTTGTTGGTGCTGAAAACTTGGCGGTGTGGGGCCTCGGGCGGGCGGCGAGGGGTGGATAATTGTGGATTTAGTCGATGTGTTTTCGGGCGTCGGCTCGGTGGCTTTTGAACTTTTAAAGACATTGGCTGTTGAATGGGCTCCTGACCTCCTGGTTAGTAAATGAGCAGTGACAACGTAATAAACCCGTTTTTTCCATTTGCATTTCGGGGTGAAGAAGGGTCAAGATTGGGTAAGCCCAGGCTGCCCGAATGGGGTAGAGGGTGTTGCACTGCTCACACTCTTTGATATTGTGTGTTCTAATCCACTGCAGGTGTCGGTTCTTTATGGTTACGACACGGTCGATGTGAACTAAGCAAACTTTTTTCACTGAGCAAGATGCAATGGAACGCAAATGTCGCGCATAATTGAATCATTGAAAACAATGCGACCCCGAAGGGGTGGCGTGGAGTTGGGAGGCAGCATGCTGTTTTCCGCTGTGCCTGCTTCCCCCGCACTCTGGAGTCGTTAAGAAGAATTTTTCTGTGAAAGGGAAGTTGTGGCTACTAAAGACGGCAAGGCTGTACTCCACTACCCGGGCGGCGAGTTCGAGATGGACATCGTCAAGGCAACCGAGGGTAACGACGGTATCGCACTGGGCAAGATGCTCCAGGAAACTGGACTGACCACCTTCGACCCGGGCTACACCGCCACCGGTTCTACCGAGTCCAAGATCACTTACATCGACGGCGGTAACGGCATCCTGCGCTACCGCGGTTACCCGATTGAGCAGCTGGCTGAGAAGGCTACCTTCAACGAGGTTTCCTACCTGCTGATTCACGGCCACCTTCCGTCTGAGGAAGAGCTTGCGCAGTTCAACCACGACATTCGTCACCACACCCTGCTGGACGAGGACTTCCGTCGCGCATTCAGCATCTTCCCGCGTGGCGCACACCCGATGCAGACCCTGGCTTCCTCGGTCAACATCCTGGCTTCCTACTACCAGGACGAGCTGGATCCGCTGAACGAAGAGCAGCGCAACCTGGCTGCGGTTCGCCTGATGGCTAAGGTCCCGATGCTGGCTGCATACGCTTACCGCGCATCCAAGGGTGAGCCGTACATGTACCCGGACAACAACCTGAACGCTCGCGAGAACTTCCTGCGCATGATGTTCGGTTACCCGACCGCTGACTACGAGGTTGATCCGGTAGTGGTTGACGCTCTGGACAAGCTGCTCATCCTGCACGCTGACCACGAGCAGAACTGCTCCACCTCCACCGTCCGCATGGTCGCTTCCTCCGGCGCTTCCATGTTCGTCTCCATCGCTGCTGGTATCAACGCTCTGTCTGGCCCGCTGCACGGTGGCGCTAACCAGGCTGTTCTGGAGATGCTCGAGGACATCCAGCAGAACCACGGTGGCGACGCAACCGAGTTCATGAACCGCGTGAAGAACAAGGAGCCGGGCGTCCGCCTGATGGGCTTCGGTCACCGCGTCTACAAGTCCTACGACCCGCGTGCAGCTATCGCTAAGAAGACCGCTCACGAGGTGCTCCAGCACCTCGGCGGCGACGAGCTGCTGGATCTGGCTATGAAGCTGGAAGAGATTGCACTGGCTGATGACTACTTCGTCTCCCGCAAGCTCTACCCGAACGTTGACTTCTACACCGGTCTGATTTACCGCGCCATGGGCTTCCCGACGGACTTCTTCACCGTCCTGTTCGCCATCGGCCGCCTCCCGGGCTGGATCGCTCAGTTCAACGAGCAGGTCACTGACCCGGCATCGAAGATCAACCGCCCTCGCCAGATTTACACCGGCGAGACCGAGCGTGACTTCGTTCCGCGCGACCAGCGCTAAGGATTTTCTAGCGATTACCGCGTAGGAGTTTCTCGCAGGTAACTCAGCATAGAAAAGTCCAGCGTTGAAAACGCGAAAAGGCGCGTACTAGCCTTCGAAAGGTTGGTACGCGCCTTTTATTTTTCCTAGAATTCTAAGAAACCCCATTTAAGTTGGGTCCATTTACGTTGGGCTGAATACCAACTGTGAAAAAGCCAACTGTGATAGGAGATTGTCTTGTCCAAGCCAGAACTCACTGCTAAGTCCGGTCCGGCTCCGACGGAACTCGTCATCAACGACCTCACTGTCGGTGACGGCAAGGAGGCCACCCCGGGTGCTCGTGTCGAGGTCCACTACGTGGGTGTTGACTACGAAACCGGTGAAGAGTTCGACTCTTCCTGGAACCGTGGCCAGTCCATCGAGTTCCCGCTGAACGGCCTGATTGCCGGTTGGCAGGAAGGCATTCCGGGCATGAAGGTCGGCGGTCGTCGCGAGCTGATTTGCCCGCCGGAGAAAGCTTACGGCCCGGCTGGTGCAGGACACTTCCTGTCTGGTAAGACCCTGGTCTTCGTCATCGACCTGTTGGACGTTAAGTAAAAGTCCGCATGCTAGCTCTGTTGGCCGGCTGAGCTTCGCTTCGCGGTTCCTGCCCATCCCTCCGTCGGCGGTTTGCAGGATTTCAGGCGAAGAAAGTGACTGCGTTTATGACACTTCAGGCGTGAAAAATTGCCCAAAAGTGTCATAAACTCAGTCACTTTCTTGCTTTCTGAGGTTGGGGTGGGGGCTGAAGGCCCAAACCAGCCCCAAACCAGCCCCACGCCAGTCCCACACCAGGCCCCAGCCCCCTTACTCGCCCAGCGCGAAGCGACGGTAGTGGTCGAAACGCTGCTCACGGCCAACGCGAGCCGGATTCTTCTCCAGCTCCCAGAGGGCGTGCTCGATAGCACTCAGAGCACGGCGGGGCAGTTCGGACGAATCCTCAGGTTCGGCCACAATCTCGTCGATAACCCCGGTCTTCAGCATGGCCTCGGCGCCAACGCCCTGCTCCTCCATCATTTCCGGGGCATGCTCGGTGTCTCGGTAGATAATCGCCGAAGCACCCTCCGGCGGCAACGGAGACATCCAGGCATCGTGCATTGCCAGCACGCGGTCAGAGGGCAGCATGGCCAGCGCACCGCCACCGCAGCCCTGGCCGAGAATGAGTGACACGGTCGGAACCTTCAAGTTCACCAGCGTGGTCAAGGTGCGGGCAATCTCGCCGGCCATGGCATTTTCCTCGGCGTCCTTGGTCAACTCAGCGCCTGGGGTGTCAATGACCGTGACCAGCGGAATGTTCAGGCTTTCCGCGATGCGCATCGCACGGCGGGCAAAACGCAGTGAGCCCGGCCCCATTGGATGCGTGCCCAGCGGCGGCTGGTTATGGCGATCCTGGGCGACCAGAATCACCGGCCGCTCACCAATCCGCGCCAGGCGAGCCCGAACCGACAGCGACTTGTGGCCATCGCCAGTGCCGGAAATCGGCACGGAGCAGTCGACAAGGGCATCGATAATGTCGCCGCCACCTGGACGAGAAGTATCGCGGGTGCGCAGGATAGCTTCCCAGGTATCGCGACCATCAATGGCTGCTACTGGCGGTGGGGTGGGTTCGCTGGGGTCTCCGTCGGCAAGCACGTCGATGGTGCGGCGGACAGCGCCGCGCAGACCTTCGAGCGGAATGATGCCGTCGATAATGCCCTGCTTGAACAGGTTCTCGGAGGTCTGAACGCCTTCGGGCATGGGTTCGCCGGTAGCCAGCTCGACGACGCGCGGGCCGAGGAAGCCGAGAAGTGCGCCGGGCTCTGCGAAGGTGAAGTGGCCTGCCGACCCCCACGACGCCATGACACCACCGGTGGTGGGATTGCGCAGGTACACCAGGAATGGCAAGTGAGAATCCTTGTGGCGCGCCACTGCGGTGGTAATAGAGATCATGAGCGCGAACGCCGCAGTGCCCTCCTGCATGCGAGTGCCGCCCGAGGTCGGGGAGAGCAACAGGGGCAGCTGCTCCGCAGTCGCGCGCTCGATGCTGCGAATAATACGACGAGCGGTTGCGGCGCCGATAGAACCGCCGAGGAAGCCGAACTCAGAACAGATGACGGCGACGCGCTTGCCGCCGACGGTGCCTTCACCGGTGATAACGGCCTCATCGAGACCGGTTTTCTCAGAGGCTCGGGACAGTGTGCCGCGGTAGGACTCGTCGATGTTGCCATGCTCGGGCGCGCCGTCCCAGGAGGTGAAACTTCCGTGGTCGAGGACGGTATCTATTACTTGTTGGGCGCTGATTCTAGCCATACCTCCACGGTAGTAAACAAGGGGTAAACCGGCTTAGTTGATGGTGGGCGGAAAGGGGTAGCGCTATTGTCGGAAAAAACGTGTCCGCACTACCGAGGAGTCGAACCAATGTCGATTACTGAGCGCCTCACCGAGCTGGCTGAACAGAGGCCAAACGTATGTGTCGTCGGTTCCATCAACGCAGACCTGACCGTCACCGTGAAGCGCCTGCCGCATGGTGGCGAGACTATCGAGGGCAGTCCTCTGCGCATTCTGCCGGGCGGTAAGTCGGCGAATCAGGCGGCGACGGCTGGAAGACTGGGCGCGGCCGTGGAACTGGTCGGCGCGGTCGGTTCGGATCCCAATGCGCAGTTGCTGCGCGACGCGCTTACCGACGCTCACGTGGACATCTCTGCAGTTGAGACCGTCGACTCTGCCACTGGTACAGCCATGATTGTCGTTGATGATGCGGCGGAGAATTTCATTGTCATCTCCGCTGGCGCCAATGGCGAAGTCGATGCTGAGATGGTGCGCAGTCATGCGGACAAGATTCAGCGGGCTGGGTGCCTCGGTCTGTGTCTGGAGATTTGTGATGAGGCTGTCCTGGCCGCCGCACAGATTGCCCACGATGCGGGTGTGCCGGTGGTGTTCAACCTGTCGCCGATTCGGGCGGTCAGTGAGGATCTGCTCGCGCTGGTCGATGTCCTCATTGTCAACGAGCACGAACTCGCAGCCATCATCGGCTCCGAGCGCGCGGTCGCCGGTTGCGAGCACGGTCAGTGGGATGCGGTTGGGCGCGCGCTTGCCGACGAACACGGGATTTCCACGGCCATTGTCACACTTGGCGGGGAGGGGTCTGCGGTCTTGAGGACGTCGGAAAGCGAGGTGGCAGTCACTCGCATTCCAGCGCTGCCCATCGAGGTCGTGGACACCACGGGCTGCGGTGATGCGTACATGGGTACGGTCCTCACCGCGTTGGCCGCGGGCGATGATGTGGTGACGGCAGCTCGTCTTGCGGCGGTGGTCTCGGCTCATGCGGCGACAGGCGTGGGGGCGCAGACCTCCTATGGCGAGACAGGAAAAATCGCGCAGTTTGCGGCGGACCATGGTCTATAAGGTGCGCTGAGCAAACTACGCGATTGACGATTATTCGGTTTTAGGTGACCGTGGCCGAAGGAGCCACGCTCTTTTGGGCAGGGCTGGGGGCTAGCTCTTGGCTGTCAGAGCCTTCTTCCAGCTGACCGCGGCACCGGTGCGCAGGACATTGCGCGGGTAGATCCAGGCGGCGAGTGCGATGACTGCGGCTACTCCCACAACCATGATTAGCAGCGAAGCCGCCAACTGGAGTGCGGAGAAGTTGCCAACGGCGTACTGCATCGGGGCAGTGGTGATGGAAACCGGTGGAATCCACGCTGCAACCTGCATGACGGTAGAGTCCAGCTTGCTCCAGCCAAACAGCGGAACATACATCGTGATCAGCGAGAACACCAGTACCGGCATCTGTGCGCCCTGGAAATCTTCCATACGGCTGACCAAGGATGCGGAGGCTGCATACAGCGCGGCGAAGAAGAAGTAACCGAGGATGAAGCACGGGACCAGCAGCCAGACTGCGGACCACGGCACATCGAAGCTCTCCGCCAATCCGGTAATCATGAGGGCAACTGCGGCGCTGGCGGTCAGCACGCTCATCATGATGATGCCAGCCAGACCGGCGCCGAGGATCTTGCCAGCCAGCAGGTGCGCCGGGCGAACTGTCGAGAGAATGATCTCGATGACGCGGGAGGACTTCTCCTCGATGACGCTGGTGGCCACCGCGCCGCCGAAGACGAGGATGGCGGTCATCATGACCATCACACCAATCAGTGTGATGACCACTGCGGGCATCTTCTCGTCTTTGGCTTCATCCAGGGACTCCACCGACACGGCTGCGCTTTGAGTCTTGGAGAAAAACTCGCTGGGGTTGATTCCGTTTTCGCTGAGCAGCATGGCTTCATTTTGTTTCTGCAGCGACTCCTGCAGCATTGGGGCCAGCCAGGATGGGGCGTCGTCGGCAAGCAGCTTCCACGAGCCCTCCTTGCCTTCTGCGGTGTCGGGGACGAGAGCGGCGTCGGCGTCGCCGTCGGTGACGGCAGCGCGAGCGGCCTTGTCGTCTGCCGCGGACGTAATCTCCAACGGTGAGAGCGATGCTGTGGCAAATGCGCCGGCTGCGGCATCCGCGCCTTCAGCATCCTTTATTTCGGCGGTGGCGTCGGCGAGAGAGTCCGCGAACGGCGCTTCTCCGACGACCGCGATTTTTACGGTGTCATTATCGGACTTGGAGGTCATGTAGTCGGCAACGAAGATACCGCCGACGGCCGCCACTGCCATGATGATGAGCGTGATTAGCGAGCTTTTCTTCAGCAGATGCTCGCGGAGTTCGCGGACGAAAACAGTCTTGACGGCCGTTGAGGCGTTGTAAGTGTTGGTGCTCATTGCTGTACGGCCTCCTGGTAGAGCTCGGTAAGTGGAATTTGCAGAGGTCCAAACGAACGGACCGTTCCCGCTGCCATCGCGCTGTGTAGCAGCTTCTGGTCGGTGTCGGCGGGGGCGTTGGAATCGAGGTGAACGACGGTGGCACCATGGGTATCACGCTCCACGCTTGTCACGCCCTCGACGGAGGTCGCCCAATCCTGGGGCGCACCATCGAGCTTGACGACGAAAGCCCGTGGGCCCCGTGCTCGCAGCTCATCAACAGTGCCTTCCACGAGCATGCGGCCGTCGCGGATGATGCCGACGCGGTCACACATGCGCTCGACAAGGTCGAGCTGGTGGGAAGAGAACACAATCGGGGTGCCGCGGTCGGCGTACTCCTTGAGTACGGAGCTCATCACCTTGACCGCAACTGGGTCGAGACCAGAGAAGGGCTCGTCGAGGACTAGTATTTCTGGGTCGTGGACGAGGGAGGCTGCCAGCTGCACGCGCTGCTGATTGCCGAGCGAGAGCGTGTCGACCTTGTCGTTGGCACGCTCGGTGAGACCGAGGCGCTCCAACAAGTTGTCGGCATTGGATTCCGCGCGCTTGGTGGGCACACCGTGTAGGCGAGCAAAGTAAATCAGCTGCTTGCGGACTTCAGCCTTGGGGTAGAGGCCGCGTTCTTCTGGCATGTAGCCAATCGTGCGGCGCAGCGAGTCATTCATCGGGGTATCGCCGATGCGCACCTCGCCTTTATCGGTGGCCAGCACGCCCAGGGCAATGCGCATAGTGGTGGTCTTGCCGGCACCGTTAGAGCCGACGAAGCCGTAGATTTCTCCAGGGTGAACTTGGAAGCTCATGCCACGGAGAACCTGCAGGTCTCCGTAGGACTTCTCAAGCCCGTCAATAATGAGGCTGTTCATGGTGATCCTTAGATTGAGGAGTGAAGGGCAGAGGAGGGATATGAGTTTTTGAGCCCGTACTAGTCGTCGCGCAGATTCCAGGCGTAGACGACGGTGGGCAGCGTGGAAATGTAGAGGAAAGCGATAATTCCGAAGATTCCGAAGCTGTACGGAATGTAGCGTCCCCAGTCAGGTTGCGCGTTCAGGACATAGGTGCCCACCAGAACGAGAGCAAGGAAGGCCACCAAGCCGAAGTAGGTGAAGCAGCGATATGTCAGCCCCCGCAGGTTCAGAATCTGTTCCTGCTGGTATTCGTCCAGTAGCGAGGTCGGTGCGCTGTCAACCATGTCGACTGTGATGTTGAGGCTGGTCCAGACGACGACCATAATGAGGGAAATCACTGGCCAGAGCAGAGAAAGCCATCCCGGGAAAATATCGGTCAGGCTACCGAGAAGCGCGATGCCGCTCAGCAGCATCAGCACAAGGCACACCTCGAATGCGATGACCAGCTTCCGCCGCGCCGCCTGGTTGCGCCACTTGGGCAACCAGCTCGACATCTGCTCGACACGCTTTGTGTACTTCGCTTCGCGCCGGGCTTCTAGCTTTTCGAAAAAGTTCGGTGTTGCGTCTTCAGTCCGAATAGCTGGCATCGTTAGCTTTCCTTTCGGTATAGGGCAGAGGACATGGGCTTGAATTCCTCGCGAGAAAACACCGCCTCAACGGGGAGATCGAACACCGCGCAGATGCGAAATGCCAGATCCAAGCTGGGGTAGTGGTCACCTCGCTCCAACGCGCCAATCGTTTGAGGATTGACCTCTACTTGTTTGGCTAGTTCGGCTCGGCTGAGTCCGTGTTCTGCCCGCAGCACTGAAATTCTGTTGAATATCGGTTCTTTGGGTTTAATCTTTGGGGACACACTCCAAAGTGTTATATAAACACAACGCTACGTCAACTGTTCGCAACAAAATGAAGCGCACTCACCTTTCTAAACCGCAGGTCAGCGGGGTAGAAAAAATCTAAAAAATTTTCAGTCCGTACACTCGGTTGGCATGACCACACTCAATCTGAAGTACGATGCAGCGACAACCGGAATTGCCAACGTGGAAATGGTCGATGGCAACGCCATCCCGATTCTGGGGTTCGGTACCTACAAGCTTGACGATGAGCAGGCGCGCGAATCCGTGCGCTACGCCCTGGAAATCGGCTACCGCCACATCGACACCGCATCGCTCTATCGCAATGAGCGAGGGGTTGGGCAGGGTATTGCTGATGCGGTCGCTGCGAACGTCGTAAAGCGTGAAGATATCTTCGTGACCACGAAGGTCTGGAACGATGCGCAGGGGTCGGCGGCGACGCGCGAGTCCGTGCGGGCATCTTTAGAACGGCTCAGCCTTGACTACGTTGACCTGGTGCTTGTGCACTGGCCGGTGGAGAAGCAGGGGACGTTTGGGCAGTGTTTCGATACGCTGCTGGAGCTCAATCGTGAGGGGCTGATTCGCTCGGTTGGTGTGGCGAACTTTTACCCAGAGGTGCTCGACCAGCTCTCGGAGACTCCGGTGGTCAACCAGATTGAGCTGCATCCGCAGTTCCCGCAGAATGAGCAGGTTGAAGACGATCGTCGTCGCGGTATTGTCACGCAGGCTTGGTCGCCGTTGGGGCGCGCGAAGTACTTTGAGGGCTCGCCGATTGCTGAAATCGCAGATCGCCTGGGTAAAACTCCCGCCCAAGTTGCTATCCGCTGGCACCTTCAGCGTGGCATCGTGGCCATCCCGAAGTCGGGCACGCCGTCGCGCATCAAGGAGAACTTTCAGGTCACCGACTTTGAGCTCACCGACGAGGACATGGAAACGATTGCGTCGATGGCGCGTGCCGACGGGCGCCTGAGTGGCGACCCGCGGGTATTCGGCAACGAATAAGCGAATTTAGATTTGCTTATAGCCCCATCACTATTGGTGTTTCGCGGGTAGCCTAAATGCTATGACGAACCCAGCATCTGAAATCCGCGTCGAAGCCGACGGCGCAATTGTCACTATCACCATCGACCGAGATCATAAGCGCAACTCCCTGACTGCCGACGTGTGTCGTGACATCGCCGATGCGGTGGAAGCTGCCGCTGAGGTTCCAGAGCAGCGCGTTATCCTGCTGCGCGGCGAAGGCCGCGCTTTCTGTGCGGGCGCCGACCTGAGTGGCCAGCACCATGAAGATTCCTTCCACGAACAGCTCCGTCGAATGCTGCGCACAATCGAGGCCAGCCGTCTGGTGGTTATAGCGGATGTGCAGGGGCCGGCTGTCGGCGCTGGGATGCAGCTGGCGATGGCGGCCGATTTGCGCGTCGTGGGTGAGCGCGGCTGGTTTATGATTCCGCCGGTCAAGCTCGGTATCGCTGTCGATGCCTGGACAATTCGCCGCGTGCGCGTCCTCGTCGGCGGTGCCCGTGCCCGCACTATTCTGTTGGCGGCCGAGCGCATGGATCAGGAAGCCGCCCGCGGTTGCGGTCTGGCTTCCTACCTCGGTGGTCCGGACACGGCGGAGGAGGTAGCGCTTCGTATCGCCACCTACGCGCCCCTGTCGCTGGCCTACCACAAGGCAGTGCTCAACGACGATGAGACGCATAGCCCGTTGAAGGACTACCAGCAGGAGCTCTACAACACGGTGTGGGCTTCCGAGGATGCTGCGGAGGCATCGAAGGCGCGAGCCGAAAAGCGCGAACCAAATTTCATTGGCAAATAGGTCGAATAGGTTCAGCAATTAGGCGAATAGGGTAGGCAGGCATGGGCTCGTGGAAAACTCCCGACAGTGGTCTTACTCAACAGCAGGTCCAGCAACGCATCGAGTTGGGGCACGTCAACGAGCTGCCGCCAACATCCGGGCGCAGTGTGTGGGACATTATCCGTGCCAATGTGTTTACCCGGATTAACGGTATTCTCGCTGTTTTATTCGCAGTCGTGCTCTATACCGGCTCAATCGTCAACGGTGCCTTTGGTCTGCTGATTATCGCCAACTCTATCGTCGGCATCATCCAAGAACTGCGTGCCAAGCGCACACTGGACAAGCTTTCCATTGTCGGCCGTGCAAAACCCATGGTCATTCGCGACGGGGAGCCTGCTCGCGAGATCGACCGCGAGTCCGTCGTCCTCGACGATCTCATCGAGGTTGGTCCCGGTGACCAAATCGTCGTTGATGGTATTCTCCGCTACGCCTCTGACGTGGCTGTCGATGAGTCCTCTCTCACCGGTGAATCCGATGCCGTCGATAAGAGCGTTGGGGACATGGTCTACTCGGGTTCCTCGGTCGTGGTGGGGTCGGCGCGATATCAGGCCACCAAAGTGGGCAAGGAGGCTTACGCCGCCAAGCTCGCAGCTGAGGCCAACAAATTCACGCTGACTGATTCCCAGCTCTTCCGCGGCATCAACAAGATCCTGACCTACATTTCCTGGATTCTCATTCCCGTCGGCGCCTTGGCAATCTATACGCAGCTCTTTGTCGCCGGCGATGATTTCAACGATGCGCTGCTGGGGATGGTCGCCACGCTGGTGCCCATGGTCCCTGAGGGGCTTGTCCTCATGACCACCATCGCATTTGCCCTTGGGGTGGTGCGCTTGGGGCGACATCGCGTGCTGGTCAATGAGTTGCCCGCCATCGAAGGTCTCGCGCGTGTCGACACCGTGTGTGTCGACAAAACTGGCACGCTCACCGAAAATGCGATGCAGCTAGTGGAAGTCGACATCGTATCGGGTGACGGTACCTCCCGCGATGAGGTCGACTCCGCACTCATCGATCTGTGCAAGCTCGACGATCGCCCCAACGCAACGGCTCGTGCACTGCTCGATGGACTTGCGGACGCAGGGGACGTCGTAAAGCATGAACAAACCAAAACCCGCCCCTTTACCTCGGCGAATAAGTGGTCGGCGCTGACGTATCACGGCGGTGCGACGTGGGTTTTCGGCGCGCCCGATGTGCTTGTCGACGACTCCGCGGTCGGCATGCAGAAAGCTCGGGAGCTTATGGAGAAAGGACTTCGTGTGCTCCTGCTCGCGCGGACCTCAGTTGGGGCAGATGACCTGCCCGGCGGTGCGCTGCGGAAGAGTGGCGAGGTGGAGTTGGAGCCAGTCGCACTTGTCGTGCTGGGGCAGAAGGTGCGTTCCGATGCGGCGGACACGGTGGCCTACTTCTATGAAGAAGGCATCGAGGTCAAGGTCATTTCTGGTGACAATGACCGCTCCGTGGGGGCTGTTGCACGTGAGCTGGAAATGGAGGGGGCTAACAATCCTGTCGATGCGTCTGAGCTTCCGGTCAGCCGCGATGAGAATAGCGAAGCCAAGCCCACCGAGATCCGCAACGAGTTCGCAGACATTGTGGAGTCGCGGCAGATCTTCGGCCGTGTCACGGCGGAGAATAAGCGCGATATGGTTCATGCGCTGCAGTCGCGGGGGCATCATGTGGCGATGACCGGTGATGGTGTCAATGATGTGCTGGCGCTGAAAGCGGCGAACCTGGGCGTGGCTATGGGGGATGGGGCGCCGGCGACACGTTCGGTTGCGCAGTTGGTGCTGTTGGATAATCGCTTCGCCATGATGCCGATGATTGTGGCGGAGGGGCGTCGCGTCATTGGCAATATCGAGCGTGTGGCCAACCTCTTTTTGACGAAGACCATCTACTCGGTGGTGCTGGCGCTGGCTGTGGGGCTGTGGGGGATGGATTATCCATTCGAGCCGATTCACGTGACGATTACGGGTTGGTTCACAATTGGAATCCCGGCGTTCGTGCTGTCGTTGGCTCCTAACTTGGAGCGTGCGCGCGATGGTTTCGTGCGGCGCGTGTTGCGCTTAGCGATACCGGCGGGCATCACGGTGGGGTTGTTGACCTTCATGTTTTGGTTGTGGGCAAACCCGGGAGTCGACGCCAGCGATGAGGCACGAGGGGAGGCGTCTACTGCGACCCTCATTGTGCTGATTGTTTCGGCATTTTGGGTTTTGGTGGTCGTGGCTAGGCCATACACCTGGTGGAAGGTTCTGTTGCTGGCGGTATCGGCAGGAGCCTACCTGTTCATCTTCTCGGTTCGTTCAGTGGCCACAGTGCTTAATCTGTACTGGGTAGGGCGGGAGCTGTTGATTCCCGCGCTGATCGTGGGGGCCATCGGCGCGGTCATTATCGAAGCGCTGTGGTGGTGGCGTCAGAGTAAGCCATTGCCGGAAGAAGCGGAGAACACGAGTACAACGGCGTAAATGGGGGTAGTAAAAACGGCGCCTAAGTATGCAGGTAATGGCGTTTTTGGGGGTGCCTTAAGGCTCGCTGAGAAGTAGTTAGCCGCATTTAACTTCTTTGCTAACTGTGTTCCAGGTAACTTTGTTTCCACACATAATGAAAAATGTGGTGCATGGCACACCCTCGGGGTGGCTGTGCTGGACCTCATTACGAACACCTGCATAACTTCCTGGAAAGGATTAGCCCGTGTCCGCAACTCCCTTGCCGGCAGACCGGCATAAGCCACAGGCGGCCGAGTACCGCTACGTGCAAAACTCAGCGCAGTTCCAAGAGCTCCGCTCTACATTCCGTTCTTTCGCCATCCCGATGACCGTCGCAGGTCTGGTGTGGTACATCGCATTCGTTCTGTTTGCGACGTTCGCGCCAGACCTCATGGCGACTCCCGTACTGGGCAATATCAACCTGGGCATCGTCCTTGGTCTGCTTCAGTTCGTGACCACCTTCGCCATCACCTGGGTGTACATCAACTTCGCCAACAAGAAGCTTGAGCCGATGCAGGCAGAGCTGCGCGAGGCACTGGAAAGCGGAGAAATCGCTGAAATCGTCGCAAAGAAGGAGGCATAGACATGCTGACCAGTTTCTTTGCTGCAGATGACACTGCAGCAGCAGGTAACCCGATTCTCAACATCGCGGTCTTCGTCGCCTTCATTGTTGCGACCATGTTCATCGTTACTCGAGTGGGCAAGGGCGGAAACAAGGGAGCATCGGACTTCTACACCGGTGGTGCACAGTTCTCCGGTACCCAAAACGGTCTTGCCATTGCAGGTGACTACCTCTCGGCGGCTTCCTTCCTCGGTATCGTCGGCGCCATCGCGCTGACTGGTTACGATGGATTCCTTTACTCCATCGGCTTCTTCGTAGCCTGGCTGGTCGCGCTGCTGTTGGTTGCAGAGCCGCTGCGTAACGTCGGTAAGTTCACCATGGCCGACGTGCTGTCCTTCCGTCTTAAGCAGCGCCCGGTACGTACTGCGGCTGCTATCTCGACCCTCGCGGTGACCCTGTTCTACCTCATCGCGCAGATGGCCGGTGCAGGTTCCCTGGTCGCCGTGCTGCTCAACATTCACGACTCCACTCAGCAGTCCATCGTTGTCGCGGTCGTCGGCATCATCATGGTTGCTTACGTTCTCATCGGTGGTATGAAGGGCACGACTTACGTGCAGATGATTAAGGCCGTCCTGCTGGTCGGTGCTGTCATCATCATGACCCTGATCATCCTGGTTGGCGTTAAGGGTAACTTCTCCCAGCTCCTGCAGGACGCAGTGGACATGCACGCGAGCTCGGATCACATCGCCGAGAAGGGCTACGAAGCCTCCGCCATTCTTGAGCCGGGTCTGAAGTACGGCGGCTCCTTCGTTCAGCAGCTGGACTTCGTCTCTCTGGGCCTGGCACTGGTCCTCGGTGTTGCTGGTCTGCCGCACGTGCTCATGCGCTTCTACACGGTGCCGACTGCAAAGGAAGCTCGTAAGTCCGTGACCTGGGCAATCATCCTCATCGGTGGTTTCTACCTGTTGACCCTGGTACTCGGTTACGGCGCCGCCGCACTTGTTGGTCCGGACCGAATCAACGCCGCCCCGGGCGGAGCCAACGCTGCAGCTCCGCTGCTGGCCTTCGAAATCGGTGGCTCCATCTTCATGGCAGTGATTTCCGCAGTGGCGTTCGCTACCGTGCTGGCCGTGGTCGCTGGTCTGGCAATTACCGCTTCCGCGTCTGTCGGCCAGGACCTCTACCAGGCCGTGATCCGCAAGGGACAGGCCACGGAAGCCGAGCAGGTTCGTGTCTCCCGCATTACCGTAATCGTGCTGGGCGTTGTCGCCATTATCCTCGGCATCCTGGCCATGGGGCAGAACGTCGCCTTCTTGGTGTCGCTGGCCTTCGCAGTGGCAGCATCCGCAAACGTACCAACCATCCTGATGTCCCTGTTCTGGAAGCGCTTCAACACCGCAGGCGCAGTTGCCTCCATGTACACCGGTGTCATCGCCTCGCTGGTTCTGATTATCTTCTCCCCGGCAGTTTCCGGCAGCGAGTCCTCGATGATTCCGTCGGTTGACTTCTCCTGGTTCCCGCTGACGTCGCCGGGTCTGCTCGCAATCCCGCTGGCGTTCCTGGCTGGCATCATCGCCACCTACATGGGCAAGCCGGATAACTTCGATGACCTGGCAGCTGAGATGGAAGTTCGCTCCCTGACCGGTGTTGGCACCGAGGCTGCGGTTGATCACTAATAACCACTGCGTCCTTGGCTGGCAACGCTGCCCGAACAGCTCAGCCAATCGCAATTAACTGAATAGACAAATGCAAGGGCCCCGTTATCGTCACTGGTAGCGGGGCCTTTGTGGTGGCCGCGGGGTCGTCGTCAAGCGTGTGCGAATCAGTGCATGATAGTTAATGGACGGGCCTGTTGCCCTGGCTCCGCAGGGGCTCGCGGAAGCGAGCACGGAGTCTTAGATATAAGGTGGGAAGGTAACAATCTGGTTTGCCCCACCGCAATAATTGGAGTGTGTATGACTGACAATTCTGGCGCTTCTGAGAACAACAATTCTTTCCGTAGCGCCCTGCATGATGAGCACGTAAGCCTTGGCGCAGAAATGCGCAATGTTGGTGGCTACGAAGTGCCGTTCCGCTACTCTTCGGAAATTGCAGAGCACAACGCAGTGCGTGAGGCCGTTGGTGTTTTCGACCTGTCGCTGATGGGTATCATCCGCGTCACTGGTGAGGATGCGGCGGCGTTCCTTGCACACTCCCTGATTTCGGCAATCAAGCCGCTGGCGTTGGGTCGTGCCAAGTACACCATGATTGTGCAGGAAGACGGCGGCATTATTGATGACCTCATCATTTACCGCCTCGGTAGTCACGAATTCATGCTGGTGCAGAATGCCGCAGCCGCTGAAGATGTGTACTCGACGCTGCGCGAGCGCGTTGGTGGCTACAACGTCGAGGTTGAGCGCATGAATGACAAGAATGTGCTCCTGGCCATTCAAGGGCCGAAGGCTGCGAAGCTTCTGCGCCGTCTGTTGCCACAGGATCTGCACGCGACTCTCGATGGCATGAACTACTACTCTTGCACTCTGCTCGAGGTCGCAGGTGTGGAAATGATTGTCGCCCGAACCGGCTACACCGGTGAGGACGGCTTCGAGATCTTCCCGCCGGCTGACCGCGCCGTCGAGGTCTGGCGTGCAATCATTGCAGCAGGTGGCAAGGTGGAAAACCCGGAGGATCCGGCTGACAACGGCGCTGACCTCGGCCTGCTGCCGTGTGGTCTGGCCTGCCGCGACACCCTGCGTCTTGAGGCCGGTATGCCGCTCTATGGATACGAGCTGACTCGAGACCGCACTCCGCTGGAGGCCGGCCTGAAGTCCATCATGGGGCCGACCAAGGGGCAGTTTATTGGTCGCAACGCACTGATTAATCGTCCGCAGTCGAAGGAGCTACTGGTTGGTCTGCGTTTCTCCGGTGATGAAGCTCCGAAGCGTGGCACCAAGCTCATTGATGCGGAAGGTAACGAGGTTGGCGTGCTGACTTCCGCCAAGGTGTCGCCGACTTTGGGTCACCCCATCGGTTTTGCATACGTTCAGCGTTGGCAGTCCTCCACTGGCACGGAGCTGACCGTTGAAGGCGCCGACATTACCGCTACCGTCGTGCCGACGCCGTTCTACAACCGCCGTCACCGCAAGTAAATACTAAAACCAAGACCGCTGCGCGAATCGTTGCGGATCTTGTGCTAACCGGGGCACGTGTTTGCTGAGGTAGAACCATACCTTGCGTCTAGCGATGAAAATTTAACAGTTCAGGCTTATTTCGCCAGCGAACCTTCCAGCGATCCATCATCAATAGCGCTTGTCAATAACGGCCTTTATCTCCCATAGAAGTGAAATTCAGGTTTGGGCCGAAGAAGGAGAATGGCAGTCTGATGACATAAGAGTTTGAGTAGTCATGCATGTTGTTTTCCACGCGATGGAGTTGGCACCATGATGTTAGGGGCGCAACACTATTTATTTCTTCCCAATGGATAGTGGCTCATCGTGGTCAAAACAGTTATGAGAGGATTCGAACTTTCACCAACGGTTTGCTGGAGCAATATTGCCACTATTGGGTATTGTGGCAACCCACAAAAATAATATCCCAATTCGCGGTTCTATTAGGAGTAACCGCGAACAAAAGCGTTGATTAAGCGTATAAAATCAGAAAACACGAAAGGATGCCGGAGCAAGAGATAAGGCGATCCCATTTCTTCCATGATGTGCGGAAATCCTGAGCTAGATCAAAAAACGAATAAGATGCCTGAGACCTTGGTTAGACAGCTCTTAGCCCCAGGATAGGCTACTCACTAGCCCCATCAAGGGTCGGTCTAGCCAGGAACCGATATTAAGATGATTAAGAGTCAACAGCATAGGAGAATAAATCTGGATAAGGTGCAACTGGGGAGTGCCCCCCACGAGTCTTCCGTGGGCAACACCGTGTTGATACAATCATAGGTGCTAGTTTGAAGGTAGATATAAATGTTGGAATCCACTCGGACTGCGTAATATAGACGTGCGGGCTAACAACAAACCCTATTACTGTAAAGCGTTGACACGGAGAAAAATGGTCGAAAAAGGCTAAAGCTGTTCTATTAGCTACCTTGCCCGATGTTTCTGTTGGCAGGATTCCTGTACAAAGTATTGTGGATAATAGTGTGTTAAAAAAATTGATGCAAATCAAGCAAATAGAAGGCTCAAATGGATAGAAAATCGTCCGATTTGACAGCTAAGTTGCCATAAGGCGTGGCGATAGCCGTAGTATCAATTTTTGAAATTCAATGCGTCAAACTGTTTGGCCGTTAATATTATTAGCATCTATTAAAGGAGGAAAGGTGCCAAATTCGAATAATATAAACAATCTGCAGGTGAGTGGTAAGCCGGGCGTAGTGGCTTTTACCAACGCGTGCAACTACTATCTCAAAGAGGCTGGGAATGCTGCGAAGCCTCTAAATGAACGCATAGATAAGGCATGGACAGTTTTGGTAGCCATACTTATTTTCCTTGGTGTATCTATGATCCTAGCAGCGGCTGGACTTGTAATTTTGCCTTTCCTAGTAGGTGCCGCCGCTAGCTACTTCGGTACCAAAAAATGGGTTCATTGGAAATATGGCGACAATTCCTTCTCTTCGAGAGAGCTCGCGGCTGCCCAGCAAGCAGCGAAAATTAAGCAGCTTTATCAAGACATGCTAGTCGGGCGGTACTTTAATGTGGATGATTTAAAGACTTTCGACGGCGAATATGATGGTCCACTAGAAATTGGGGCATTGGAAGTACAGGTAGGATTGGCGCTGGAGACCCAGTTACAAAATTCTCAGATAATTCATAATCCTCGAATGGTCGTATTGCCAAAGGGTCATGAATTTGACTCGACACATGTGGTGACCGTGAATGGCAAGAACATTCTGCTGGAGGCACGCAGGATTGACGATGAAGGGTTGCTATTAAACTCTCTGCCAGCGGACGACGGCATGTATGAACTGGACTCTAGTAATGATATTACCTGTATGTCGGGGGCGGGGGTTCACGTTGCTGAATATTTCAGTCAAGCTTTTGACGGCGATATCTCCGGTATAGTTTTTTATCATGACGGGACACACCCCATTAAAGTCGATGGCCAACAAGTGGGCGAGTTTGATGCAATGCAGCCGTATTGGATTAAGTCCTACTATTTACCGTTTGATGATAGTGTCACGCGTGTGAAATATCCTTCGGTTATTTGCGATAAAGAATCTGTTGTAGGCGTTGTAGAAATTCTAGCGGAGCAGGGGAAGGTTGCAAGGCGGCCTGCATTGGACTACATGAATAGAAAGTTTCCCATGGGCGATAACGTGACTGGCCAGACGAGTATTGTAGAGGATAAGCAATTGACAATGTAGTGTCTTCTGCGAATTGAGTGCAATATCAGCTGTAATGTCCTTGAAAGGAAGCATAGTGGTAAGCAAGTCTAGTCTCAATGAGCGTTACACCGATATGGCAAATGAGGTGCGTCAAAACAATGCGCTCGCAAAAAAGCAGCTGAAAGCTACGCAAGCAGGATTGGCTTTGAACGCTGCTGGAATTGCAATTGCCCATCGTGATGCGTTAATTTCAAGAAAAATGCAGGGCGCAATCCTGTCTAAGCAGGAAGAACAGCTTCTTCAAGGAGAACGTTTCCACAATGAGCTAACTACCCAGCTCGATTCTTTGAGCGCAAGTATGACGGAAATGAAGCTCGAGATTCGGCAGGATTTGGGCGATTTAAAGAACATTGGATTCGCGCAGTGGCGGGATGGAGTTGGTAGGAAGTATTACTATAATTATCGTCCAGTCGCTATTGACTTCTTGAACAGGTACTCACAAGCATGCGCTTCTTGGACAGATATTGTCGCAAAGAGGATAGAGTCGGTCGCTTCCTCTTTCTCGGATTGGAAGGAACCGTCTTGGAGGGATGACGCCCTTGTAACGGGGATTTTTGTTAATAGAGCACCATATCCGCAGCGTCCCGAATTTGAGGGCTTTTCTGAAAGACCCGTTCCGCAGCCACATAGCTCAATTTTCTATATTCTAATTGGTTGCTGTCTGTTCTTCGCGAGCTTAATGTTTTCAGCTGTTGCTTCAATGTTCATTGTCGCTGTTACCTCAGATAAAGCAAGCCAGTCCACGTTTATAAATTATACGGTGTTTTTATCCATTGGTATCACTGCTGGAGTATTATTCACCATAAAATGGCGTCGTGATAGATTAATTAAGTCCGCTCGCGCTTTTAATGAATCTGCCCAAAAGGAAGCATCGCTACGTAATTGGCAAAATCGGACTAATTATGAAAGTCGTCTACGAGATATAGAGATCGATTTTCTTACCCGCAATGACAAGGCTCGAAAGGAAGCGGAACGTCGCTTTGAGAGCTTGGTGGGAATTGAAATCGATCAGAATCTTGCGGAAGCGTGGGTGGAACCTTTTATGCGGGCAAGAGCACGGCAGATTCGTGCACTCGTGGAGAATGAACGTGTTAACCCTCCTTCAGATGATATGTTGATCGATATCCCTAAGGTTGAACCCGTGCTTTCGTTACCGGCTGATATGCGAGCCGAGCTTTTAACCAGGTTGTAATCGGCGAATTATTTTTCGTTTAGAATCACTTGCGGGTCTGTCGTTCGGCTTTTGAATGGGGCAGTACTTTTCGCTTTGCGATTTATGAAATATACGATCGCTATTTGAGCTATCCCAGCGATTTAGAGTGTGGGTACCTTTGTTTTCCAGGCATTATGTTTATGCCGGAGAGCACAGGTATGGGCTTCATCTCGTTACGCGGCGGATTAGTCCGGTGGGGTGTCTCGGAAGTATTTAGCACTGTGTAGATTAGATTGCGTTACACGGGCGTTGTGCCGGGCAGATGGTGGCTGCGTGGCGGTGGATGCCTTCCGAGCATGGATTTCAGCTCGATCGATGAATCTGCTGGTCGTGTCACAGCAGCAATTCCTGCTTAGGAAGCTAAATGGATAGATAGGGAGAATCGGGTCCGTCATCTATGGTAAGTAGGATTTGTGCTGCGGCCTCGGCGCCTATTCCTGGAAGGTTCAATCCAAGACTTGGAAAGAGGGTAATCCTTTAGCCTATTTCGACTCAGTTGGCGATAGTATCGCATTGGGCTTTCAGGGCTTAAATGTTGGCTGCCAGTCAGGGAATGGCAAACTCGGCGGCCATCGTGCCTGGAACAAGTAGCGGCCTGCCCTACTAGTGCTGCGAAGATGCTGTCTACCAGTGCTGCGGGGTTATGGTGGGTACGTTCCGACAGCAAGGTGATTTCCCTTGCTCGTTCCGCTCTTTTTAGTCCTGTCAATCCTTTGTAGAGGATTTGCTAGTCCGGCACTGGGGTTCGGGCGAGTGAGCTGCCAGCGAATACACGAACCAGGTTTGAGAAAATCTGAATAAGAAAGCAGAATCGCGGATTTACTGTTATAGTGCTTCTGACAGACGATGTCATTAACGAAGCGTACAGTATCTTCAGCGCGGAAAATACATCATCGTTGCGTTCTACCGCACGCAACGTATGGGGCATTGTACAGGCGGTATCCACGGTGCCTGAGGCGCATCGCATCTGTTTGTAATCACACGCCCCCGGATAGAGGCTAACAGCTTTGCGCATCGCCAGGTCCGGCTGGTATCTGGTATCTGGTGTCGCAGCCGCAGTCACTGTCTACCTCGATGGGAAGCGCACCAATAGTGCTAGGTTGGGGGGGGCGGTAACTAAGACGGTGCCGCGGGCCTGAAGGTCATTGAACAGTGCTGTTAATTCGGATTCGAGTTGTGGTAGTGGCTTACCGAAAAACTTGTTGCCTTCACGGTCGAAGGCGCAGGGATAGGGGCTGAAGATTTGCCGAAGGCTAGGCCATGGAATATCTATGGAATGCTCCGGTGACACGGTGAGCTCCTAGAAAACGAGATGGCTATACCGTTGTTCCAGTTGCTGTCGTAATGACATCCGCTGTGCGCATTTACGTCTAAGTTGAGGTCTGGATATAGATTCTGGTCGTGCTTGCCCGCCCCCATTAGGTATCATCGAGTGTCCTGGTGGCGGGTGGCGCTATCTCCCGATTGATTGAAACTACCTGGCGATAAGGCCATATTTCGCTCAGCGACTACCTCCATTCTCGGGGATAGCCATAGCGTAACGGGCGAGCCCGATGCCCACCGGAGACAAGGTTCCCGTGAATTAGAGGACTGTGCACCTAGCGGGACAGGCCGGACAGCCCCTGATTAGCTTCGCTTGGCCGCTCTTCTTGCTCCGATTCGGAATCCGTCGGTTCGCCGGAGGTTGTCGGAGTCGTTGAAGTAGTGGGTGGCGTGGATGCATCAGAGGTCGTCGAGCTCTCTGTCTCACTTGTCTCCGTTGTGCTCTCGCTCGGAGTCGTCGGCTCAGGTTCCTGAGGCTGTGGCTCAGAGGTCGTCGGAGTAGTGGAGATCCACATTTGCTGCGATGTTGGGTTCGCGGGGGTTTGCTGCAGCACCGTCCACACTTCCTGCTCGCCGACCTGTGCGCATTCAAGATTCTGGCCGTTGGCGCTCATTCGTATTTCGCCGGTCTGGTTCGGGCATAGCTGCCCGATGCGTGGCGTGCCGCCTTCTCGGACCTTTGGGCCCGTCGTCGTAGGCGAGCTTGTTGTCGACACCGTAGTAAGCAAGCTTGACGACGAGGTTTGCGTCGCCGCAACCTCCTCGCTTTCGCCGTTGGCGCAACTGGTGGCAGTGGCTGCGAAAGTGAGGAAGCTGCAGGCCAGCGCCAGGTGCCGGCGGTACTTGCACCGGCGGACAGTGAGTTGAGGGTGCTGTACGGCTGACAGCTGAGTTCGCGTATTCACATCCAGCTCACTTTCTGGGCTTCTCGGGCCTGTTTCGCGTGGTTTATTCTCGGCTTTCTGGGTATGGTTCTCCTGAAAACCACCAGGGGTGCCAGCTATAGGGGTACTTGCCGAGTTACTGGCATGGAAGTTGCTGACACCCGATAGATAGATTGATTCAACCGGCAACTATACAGTCGACTTTTCGATTTGCATACTGGGAGTTTCTCTAAGATAGGCAAGCATAAGACAAAAGTGCAGACGTGAGATAAGGACTTTCATAGCTGAGTGCGCTGTACTTCACTGTTCTACCGCGTGGTTTTGCGGTGAGCTCTTTAACCGGGTCCTGGCAGAAAGGTACTCGGTTGGCTACCCAGACCAACTCAAGAAAAATGAAGGGGATATAAAAGATAGGTCAGCAGAGTACGTAGTACTCCTGGTTAGATTAACTACATCGGGTGCGTAGTAAAGTCCAGAGCGGAAGTACGTTTCACCCTGAAATTTCAATTTTGAGAGCGATGAACAGAGAAGAGCTAGCCGAGCACCTTCGAAGTCGGCAAAACGCAGAGCTTCTAGGGGCACTGGGTCAAGGGGGCATGGGGACTGTTTGGGCTGTTCGGAAAAACGACTTGCAACGAGTTGAGGCCCTAAAAGTCTTTTCGAGCGAAACGGCAAACGACGCCAACCAAAAAGTGCGATTTCAGCAAGAGATGAGGACGCTAGCTTCCTTGCGACATCCAGCGATTGTCGAAATTTTTAATAGTGATGTGACTCCTGAAGGTGTCCCGTACTTTTTCATGCGGTACGTGGAGGGTAACGATCTCCACACAGAAATTAATCACAGGAAAACGCAAAATCAGCCATTTTCTGTGGAGCAAACGGTAGAGATTCTGATGCCGATTGCCAGTGCCCTGGACTACCTGCATGGACATAAGCCAGACCCAATTATTCACAGAGACATAAAGCCTGCGAATATTTTGCTCCCTGCAGAAAATGCCGGACAGCAATCACCTTCGGTATTGACGGACTTTGGTATCAGCATTGTCGAACGTGCTACAAGACTTACCAGCCCTTACATGCTGATTGGTACAGAATCATACTGTGCTCCAGAGCTTTTCCAATCCGGAAATAGTGACTACCTTGAGGAGTTGATTAACCCTACACCGGCTACTGATAACTATGCGTTAGGGCTTATCGCCTTTGAAATGCTAATCCTCGTGGGGGCTAGGCAAACTAGGACGACTGAACAATGGCGGTTCAACCGTGGGGTGCCTGATTTCGATGTATCGCGGATGCTTCCTTCGGAACAGCCCTACGGGGCCAAGATTAAGCGCGTGATTGAGAAGCAGTTGGATCCAATTCCAGCGAACCGTTATGGGGGTGCACAGGATTTCCTGCGGGCTCTCGTTGAAGCGGTAGGAAAAACTGACAGTTTGAACCTCGACGTTGGTCGAGCTCCGAAAACTGCACCAGAAGAGACTAAAGAACTGCCCCTTACTGGACGACCTGGCGAGTACTCCCAGCAGAATCGCCCAAAGACGCGAGTTGGACGAAAACGTGGTGGTCGTTCACGTTCTAAAGCGTCTATCGTGCCCACCTTGGTTCTACTTGTGGCTGTATCCGTTGGCGGCTATGTGGCGTTCAATAAAATGCAGGAAGAAAATGGTGATATTGCCACTACAAATATTTCTAGAGAGTTTCCAAAACTTGTAGGCGAGAATAAATGGCGGGGATACCGATGTGAAAACGTGGAGCCTGGTGACGGGCAAGTCGAGTCGGTTCAGTGCCAAGGTGATGGGGAAGGGATGGTTATCACACAATTCACCAACCAGGAAACTCTTGATGCGTCAATTCCAGACGGGGATGTAAGTCGACTCAGTAATGGAATTTGTGAAATCTCCAAGGTGACATTAGAAGGTAACGAGTATTTAATTCCCAATCACAAGAATGGGGAATTCGCATTGCTGCTGTGGGGGAATCGGGCGGCGGAACGAGCCACTGAGGTGCCAGTATGCTAAGAAGCCTCGTTATTCGTGATGACCTGGGCAGGTCTTACGCAGTGCAATCCGGGAACAGAGTGATTATCGGGCGTTCGGCGGAAATCGTGATTGGAGATGACGACCCCTATCTCCACCGGAGATTGCTCCAAATCTGGGACAACAAGGGAGTATGGCAGCTGGACAACTTAGGAGATCGAGTAGTCATACAGATTGTTTCGGCTCAGGATGGAGCAGGGAACATGATTCTCGGTCCGAAGGAATCGCTTTTCATTCCCAATGGGCAGTGGTATCTCGTGTTTGAGACCATTATGAGGAAATATGAATTGACACTGGAGGTCGCTGGGCCAAGGCTGTCCCCTTTAAGGCTTGCGCCTAGTCAGAACGATAACGATCCGACACGTGGTGCCGTTAAGACAAACCGTGAGCAAATTCAACTGTTAATTGTGTTAACTGAGAAGTTACGAAAGTACCCAGGTGTAGGCGATGAGGCCATCCCGACAGTTGCGCAGTGTGCACAAACTCTGGGGTGGACTGAGAAGAAGACCAACTCTAAGATTGAAAACTTAGTTAAACAGATCTCCGCACAAGATAGGCCTCTGAACAGGCCTTATAGGGTGAGTTTGGCTAGATACGCATATCAAACCGGTCTCGTCAATGATTTCGATGGATAACTACATTCACTGAGCGGGTGGGGAGCATTCCTCATAATCCTTAAATCTCATTAAGTGCATTGCTATGATGCTGGTAGTTGGTTCAACAGCATTGAGGAGATGCATGAAGATGAAAAAACGGAACACAGTATTGGCGCTGGTAGTGACCTCAGGTCTTTTGCTTGCGGGGTGTGGTGGAGCTGAGAGCTCTGCTAAGGATTCGCTGAAAGAGTATTCATCCGCGACTGCAAAAATGATGAATGCCATGATGGATGCTTCTTATGAAGTGAACTACGGTGACACTGGTAAGGCTGAGAAGCGATTGGATAAGCAGTCCAATAGTGCTATCGAGTCCTATAAAAAGGTGATTTGCTCTAAGTACGCGGACGATGCGCCTGATGGGATTGACCCAGACGATGTCTACGAACTGATGGAAGATATGGAGTCTGTTTCGAAACTTCGTGACGAAAAAGAACTAAAAGATGACATTAAGCGCTCTAAGAAGTCGGTTGATTCGAAGCTGAAGTCTGTAGAGAAGGCAATCGATAAAGCAACATTTACAGAGCTATCGGACGAAGAGGCAGTCCTTGAATCAGATGCCGCTTCGTTCAAAAAAATGATTGGCGATGACTCAGTTAAGTTCGTTAAGGAAGACGGTGACTGGAAATTGTGCGAAGAGCCGGATATTGACGATTTTCTCGCACCGACGGGTTGGTAGCCGAGACCTCCAGTTGCGAGTGATAGGACGGTAAATGCAAAACAAAAAGATTGTTGCAACTGTAGTCGCATTACCTATAGCGCTAATGCTAGTGGGGTGTGGAGCTGGTGCTGGTAGTGAAGCTGGGCAGGAGGAAGCTCCAACGTTCACTACGCAAGCTACCGATGGCGAAAGCTCCCAGTCAGCCGATCTGACAACGGAACAAGATTCGTCAGTTTCCTCTCCGTCGGAAACTGCGGAGAGTTCCTCCCAAGACACCGGTAAGAATGGGGAGGAGGTCCCCACTGCTTCTGGTGGCGCTAAAATCGACGGAAATCGTCTGATCGTTTCGCAACTACAACCTTCAAGTGATGCTGCGACAGATGTAACGGCAACATTCAAAGGTTTGAAGGAATTCGGGTTTGGAAAAATCAACGTTGAATTCTATAAGAGCAATATGAATTCGCAGTTCATCTATCCCCGCGACAAGAAGGTGGCTGAAAATGGTGGCGATAATTATTACTCAAATATTTGGATGAGGATTACGGCTTTTGCTCCGGACGGTGAAGAGGTCACTGAATCAAGGTGTGGCGTGGATATCCGAATGGATGATCAGGACGGTATTAACCGTGCTACGAAATATGAAGAGCCACCCTTTATCCGGGAAGTAGCCAAGCTATCGGATGCTGCTGTTACCCGGTGTGGTTTCGAAGTCGGAATTATGAATGACACTCCCGGCGATTACACCCTAGAGATTGATTATGGTCTCAAAGGACTGCCCAACGTAACGATCGTCCAGCCGGTTCGGATTGCTTGATGTATCTGAAATTTGCGCGCTGGCCACTATTGAAAGTCAGTAACTGAGTTTCAGTAGTAGCCAGCGCGTTGTGAGAGTTCCTATCTATTAGTTTTCTGTCAGCTAAACACTGATAAGTATGCTCGGAGTAGACAATTTCCGGTCTCTGCGCTCCTGGGGCAGATAACGCTGCCGATTTCTTGAGGGCCTACGTTCGTATGTCGGCTAAATCCATCGAGGTTGTGGCTTAGCCAAGGGATTAGTTATTCCCATAATGGTCAGGCACTGTCTCTTCTATTTCGCTGTTGCGCCATTCCTTATGCGGCGTACTGCAAATTTAAGGTATATCGATAGATAGCGCTCGAGCGAATACTGCCAGTAAAAACACCACCCAAAACACACTGTATGGTCGGCTTGTCAGCCTTCCCTTGGTATGGGCTTATGACCGGGCTAGGCGGTCAGTTTAAGTACCTAATTTCGCAGCTTCGGGTTCTGAACGATGGGTTCGCTCTTGCTCCTCAAAAAGACCTACCCGAGCGCTAGCGTTCGAGCAAACGTTAGGCCCTGGCTTTTTCCTCTTCGGCCTCAACCTCAGCGTTGAATTCTCGTTTAGAAGACTGCCACTGGTCTTCGGTCATACCGATACGCCAATAGCCAGAGATTGAAACGTCCTTCTTCGGGACCTCAGATTCAACGAAGAGGAAGCGACGCAGTTCCTTAATCATCTCGGCGACACCGTGGATGAACCAGCTAGTTTTCTTACCCTCTGGAATACCCGCCTCGCGCACCGTGCGGGATAGTTCTGTGCCGTGGGTTGCGCCGTTGCGGAGAACCCAATGGATTTCCACGCCTTCTCGGGTTGGGAGCTCAAACTTGCGATCTTCGGCTTCGACTTCGATGTATGCGGTTGCAGTCGTGCCTTCTGGGAGGTGCTTCAGTCCGGCGCTGATAGCTGGTGCTGCGGACTCATCGCCGGCGAGTACAAAGTGTTCATATTCTGCTGCAGGCCCCCACGCGCCACCTGGTCCTAAGAAGCCAAGCTTGTCTCCGACTTCAGCTACGCGTGCCCAAGGCCCAGCCAGGCCGGAATCGCCGTGGACGACGAAGTCGACATCGAAGTCGCCCGTTTCGGAGTCTAGATTAATCAGAGTGTAGGTGCGGGTGATTGGCAGTTTATCTCGCGGTTGTTCGTCGCGAATTTGCGCAATATCGAACGGCCAGGAGTAATCAGCTTCCTCTGGCACAAACAGTAACTTGATGTAATGGTCGGTAAACTCCAGCTCCTTGCCCACAAATGCAGGTGAGCTCATGCTCAAACGAACAAGGTCTGGAGAGAGCTGGCGACGTCCAGTAACTGTTGCCTCGTGTGCCTTACGGGGCTTACGCTTCGGTGCTGCTTTAGCTAGGTCAGCCATAGTTGTCACTGTCCTTCAACAAGTTTTTGGGCTGTTATGTACTGGCGGAAGCCTACACGCCATACGATTAGGTAAACCTAACACAAGTGTTGCTGGAGGGTGTTGAGCGATGTGTTCTCAGGAGGGGGGCGTAGTGGCCGGTCATCAGAAAACAAAGAACCCTCGCGCCCTATATGTAAGAGGTCGCGAGGGTATTTGTGCCCCAGAGAGGAATCGAACCTCCGACACCGGCTTTAGGAGAGCCGTGCTCTATCCACTGAGCTACTAGGGCAATCATCTTCCGGGTAAACAGTCACGAAAACCTATCCAGGACTACCGGAAAATTACTTCATCACTTTAACGCATCCGCAATCTCAAATGGCAATTGGGGCTTCGGCCTAGCGCACAAACATGCAGGAGGCCCGCTATTACCCCCATGTGTTTTTTGGCTCGGCGGCATCGTCGAAAATCCGGCTAACATGGTTTATAACGAGCGACTTACCAGCGCTTGCTGTCGCAACAGCGCTACTAGTTTTCGGTCGCTGCTTTGGAGGAGGATGACAATATGATTAAGCCAACTTTCACGGATGTCAACGGTGTCAAGATTAAGTGCTCCATGACCACGGACTCGGACAAGCCGCACCTTTTGGTTTCGCGCATGGAAGATGATGGCTCTTTGACTCCGATTCTGGAGATGAACGTGTACGACTCCAAGTACATGGCCAACGCTTGCGAGATTTACTTGAAGCAGGCCGCTTCGGCTAACCTCCAGGGTTCGATGGCTGGCCTGTCTCCAGATGAGATGGCTGAACAGTTCGGTTACGAGGGAGATCCGACCAATCACTAGTCGAAACGACGCCGCCCGCACTCAGGCCGAGAGCCCTGTATACAGCGGATATGTCGATGTAGACGTCATCGGAATCGGCGCCGGTAGTCCGAGCCACATTACGCTCGAGGCTATCGGCGCTCTTGCTGATGTCGACGTAGTTTTTGCTCTCGACAAGGGTGATGCCAAAGCGGACTTGTTGGCTGCGCGACAGGCGATCGTCGATAAGCATGCGCCGCATGTCGAACTCGTTACCGTTCCCGACCCGCCACGTGACCGCACGCCCGATAACTACGGCGCAGTCGTCCGTGGCTGGCATCAGCGTCGCGCAGAGCTGCTTGTCGACGCCTTCGTTGCCCATCTCGGACGAGAAGGAAAGCGCCGTGGTGCATTCTTGGTCTGGGGTGACCCCTCCTTGTATGACTCAACGTTGCGGATTCTGCAGCGCATCCGCGACCTTGGGCTGGACGTGCGCTCGCGAGTTATTCCCAGTGTGACGGCGATCTCCGCTCTGACTGCAGCACATGGAGAGTGCCTGAACCAGATTGGTAAGCCGGTATTGATTACCACTGGTCGGCGCCTGGGGGAGCGTGCGCCTGGCATGGATGCGGTGGTGATGCTCGATGGCGGTGCAGCCTGGCTCGAGCACGCGGACCCGGAGGAAGAGATTCTCTGGGGTGCATTCCTGGGAACGGAGCTGGAGACGCTCCGCCGTGGTCGCGTTGGCGACGTCGGCGAAGAGATTGCGGAGCTGAAAAAGAAGCTCCGTGCGGAGCACGGTTGGATTATGGATATCTACCTGCTGCGTTCCGGCGCCTAGGACTGAGCAGTCGCAGCGGTGCCAGTTCGGCTAGCTGACTTTCTTGCCCAAGAAGCCCTCTGCCCATCGGTGGAGGGCTTTTTCGGCGGCTTCGACGCCGTCGGCGACGGTTACCTTGGTGAGGACCTGATCGTCGTTAGGCAACACGCGTGCGGGATCGCCTGCGGGACGGACGGTGATGCTGACGTGGTCGGCATTGATGACCTCGACGGTTGCTAGTGCGAGCATCTCGACGTTCGTCTGCTCAGCAACCGCAAAGCGGTAGGCGGTGTCGTTTTCCCACTCGGTGGTGGAGTTCCGAAGGAACTCGGCGACGGAGTCAGGGGCCAATTCTGTGAGTAATTGGGTTGCGACCGGGGCGTCATCGACGCGGGAATCGTGGCGCAGCGGACGGCAGTAGAAGCGGCCGGCATTTACTTCCATGGGTTCCATACCGTCCACTCTAGACGTCCTGAACAGTGTTTAAGGGCGCCGGGGGAGGGGCTGAAAAGAATCAAGCGGGGCTGGCTGCGAATCCCATCGCAACCAGCCCCGCTTAGAGCTTTAGAACTACTTCAGTTCCATCAGGACATCGCCCTTGCCGACACCTGAGCCAGCCTCGGTAGCCAGACCCGTGACAACGCCGTCCTTGTGAGCCTTGACTGGGTTTTCCATCTTCATGGCCTCAAGGACAACCACGGTGTCACCCTCGGAGACTTCCTGGCCCTCTTCGACGTTGACCTTGATGACGGTGCCCTGCATCGGAGCAACCACAGCGTCACCGGAAGCGGCCTTCTTGGAACCGCCAGCGCGCTTCTTCTTGCTCTTCTTCTTGGCACCAGCGTTGCCGCCGCCCAGAGCCAGGTCGCCCGGCAGGGCTACCTCGACGCGGCGACCGTCGATCTCGACGACAACCTTCTGAGCCGGAACGGTGTCGGTGTCAGCGTCGGAGTCACCGTCGTACGGAGCAATCGGGTTGTCCCATTCCTCTTCAATCCACTTGGTGTAGACGTCAAACTTCTCGCCATCGCCGACAAACGCCGGGTTCTCCACAATGTGGCGGTGGAACGGAATGACCGTTGCCAGGCCCTCAACCTGGTACTCGGACAGAGCACGAGCGGAGCGGCGTAGGGCCTCTTCGCGGGTCTCGCCCCAAACAATCAGCTTGGCCAGCATGGAGTCGAACTGGCCGCCGATGACGTCGCCCTCCTTGATGCCGGTGTCCATGCGGACACCCGGGCCGGACGGTTCGACGTACTTGGTGATGGTGCCCGGAGCCGGCATGAAGTTGCTGCCGGCGTCCTCGCCGTTGATGCGGAACTCGAAAGCGTGACCGCGCATCTCCGGGTCTTCCTTGATGGACAGTTCCTTGCCTTCAGCAATGCGGAACTGCTCGCGGACCAGATCGAGGCCGGTAATTTCCTCGGTGACCGGGTGCTCCACCTGTAGACGAGTGTTGACCTCGAGGAAGTTAATCAGACCGTCAGCGCCAACCAGGTACTCAACGGTGCCCGCACCGTAGTAGCCAGCCTCGCGGCAGATGTCCTTAGCGGACTGGCGCAGGCGCTCATCCTGCTCTGGGGTCAGGAACGGAGCGGGTGCTTCCTCGACGAGCTTCTGGAAACGACGCTGTAGCGAGCAGTCACGGGTGGAGGCGACAACGACGTTGCCGTGCTTATCAGCGAGAACCTGGCACTCGACGTGGCGTGCCTTGTCCAGGTAGCGCTCTACGAAGCACTCACCGCGACCGAAGGCCGCAACGGCCTCACGGGTAGCGGACTCGTAGAGGTCGGCGACCTCTTCCATCTTGTGTGCGACCTTCATGCCGCGGCCACCGCCACCGAAAGCGGCCTTAATGGCGATTGGCAGACCGTGCTCCTTAGCGAACGCGACGACCTCGTCTGCATCCTTAACTGGCTCCTTGGTGCCTGGAGCCATTGGAGCGTCAGCCTTCAGCGCGATGTGACGAGCGGTGACCTTGTCGCCCAGGGCGCGGATGGACTCTGGTGACGGGCCAATCCAGATCAGGCCAGCGTTCTCAACAGCCTCAGCGAAGTCGCCGTTCTCCGACAGGAAGCCGTATCCCGGGTGGATGGCATTAGCGCCGGACTTCTTTGCGGCGTCCAGAATCTTGTCGAAAACTAGGTAGGACTCAGCGGAAGTGGTGCCACCGAGAGCAAAAGCCTCATCCGCCATGGTCACGAAAGGAGCGTCCGCATCCGGCTCAGCGTAAACGGCGACGGAAGGAATGCCGGCGTCCTTCGCAGCGCGAATAACGCGAACGGCAATCTCGCCACGGTTGGCGACGAGAACCTTCGTGATTTTTTCAGTGGTCTGCTCGGACACGAAATCCTCCATTTTTCGTGGGCACCCCGAGAATTGGCCCTCGGGGCAAGGTTGCGACAGTCATTTGTAGGAATCACAAGCAGCACTGCAGTTAACTGAGTGGTGAACCGCAATGCGGTTCACCACGCGGTAGCTAACAGCGTGTGACCCAATGTCTCCATTGTGTCACAGGTGCGGTAAGCAACCTCTTTTTGCTCGCTACATAAGGGGGTAGGGATTGTGGTCTTGAGCAGCGTTCAAGTGGTCATGGGGGCAGCTGAAGTGGCTATTTTCCGCCCAAAAACCTAGGTTTGTGGTTAAAATTATCACCCAAGAGTGCAAGAGCCGCCCCCTTGATTGGGGGCGGCAGGGGGAAACTAAATCTCCGGTGTAGCGTCAGCCGCTGACGCTGGAAAAACGGTGGGGGAAGCGCCCACCGGTTGCGTCGATCGCCTACAGGCTTCCCGGCTCCGAACCGTGGGCAATGGGCATGCCAATCATATTGCCCCACTCAACCCACGAGCCGTCGTAGTTGCGAACATTCTCGTGGCCGAGCAGGTGGTGCAGTACAAACCAGGTGTGCGCGGAGCGCTCGCCGATGCGGCAGTAGACAATCGCCTCATCTTCAAATTGGACGTGCGCGTAAATCTGCTCGAGCTCTTCGCGATCGCGGAAACGCGAGTTCGGGTGAACGGACTGATTCCATGGAATGTTTACCGCGGTTGGAATGTGGCCACCACGCAGGACGCCTTCCTGTGGGTAATCGACCATGTGGGTTCGTGCACCGGCATACTCCTCCGGAGTGCGCACGTCGATAATCGGAGCCTTTCCAATGAGCTCACGTGTATCGCTGAAGTAGGCGCGCAGTGTCTTGTCGTCGCGCTCGACGACAGGGTAGTCAGTGCGTGGGTAATTGGGGACCTCGAAGCTCGTGTCTCGTTCTTCAGTCATCCAGGCATCGCGGCCACCGTTAAGCAGGCGCACGTCGGGATGCCCAAAAAGCTCGAAGACCCAGAGTGTGTAGGCGGCCCACCAGTTGGACTTGTCGCCGTAGATTACGACGGTGTCATCGCGCGAGATGCCCTTCTCGCGCATGAGCTCGGCAAAGCCTTCGGCGTCGATATAGTCGCGGCGCACGGGATCGTTAAGGTCGTGATGCCAGTCGATGCGAACCGCGCCCGGAATATGTCCAATGTCGTAGAGCAGTGAGTCCTCGTCGGATTCAACAACGCGCAGACCGGGAGAGCCCAGTCGGGCAGCAAGCCAGGAGCTAGAGACGAGGCGCTCAGGGTGGGCGTACTGCTGGAACTGGGGGTGCGGGTCGTGCGGAACAGCCATCGGATACTCCCTTGGCGCAAGTTGGGTGGGTGGGACTTTCTGACGTTTATCGTCAATTGCATATCTAGTTTACGGGTCGCGTGGCGAACGGCGGAATAGTCCCCAGTGTGAGCGCTTTCCGACGGCAACAATTGCGTCCGCGGCCACCCTGGGATACGCCTCACAGTTGGGGGTAAAAGCAGTGTTTTCAGCGCGCTTGGAGTCCAGGTAGTGCCCTAAAATTTAGCTGAGAGTTAGCGCAAAAACTGTGTTGATTCGTATCACTGGAAAATGGGCTGAAATGGGCTATCTGCCTGGGTATTCGCTGCGTTACGGAGACAATTGAGTGCCGGAAGTCCATGTATTTTCTTAAAAGGAGTGCCTGTGCACAAGAACATTGTTGTATTCGAGATCGAGGGCGGCTCGGACAAGTACTTCGACGGACACCGCAAGGACACCATGCCAATCGTCAACGCTATCCGCGAAGCCGGTTGGTCCGCTGAGGTCGTCTACTACCGACCGGAGTGGAAGGACGACCTGTACGACTACGTCTCCCAGAACTTCGACGGCTACATCTCCCGCGTAAACCCGGGCAACATCCCGGGTGGTGAGAGGGGCTACTTCGAGCTTCTGACCAGTCTCTCGGTCGCTGGTTTGGTTGGTATGTCCACCCCGGGCGAAATGATGGCCTACGGCGCAAAGGACGCACTGGTCAAGCTCAAGGACACCGACCTGGTTCCGTCTGACACCGCTGCATACTACGACGTCGAGGCATTCCACAGCACTTTCCCGACCTCCCTGTCCTACGGCGAGCGCGTCCTCAAGCAGAACCGTGGCTCCACCGGATCTGGCATTTGGCGCGTGCGTATCGCTGACGAAGAGGTTGCTAAGAACGTTGAGCCGGGCACCCCGCTGCCGCTGAACACCAAGCTGAAGTGCACCGAGGCCGTGGACAACCACACCGAGACTCGCGAGCTCGGCGAGTTCATGGATTTCTGCGACCAGTACATCATCGGCGATAACGGCATGCTCGTGGACATGCGCTTCATGCCGCGCATCACCGAAGGCGAAATTCGCATTCTGCTGGTCGGTCCGCACCCGGTCTTCGTGGTTCACAAGAAGCCGGCCGAGGGCGGCGACGCTTTCTCCGCAACCTTGTTCTCTGGCGCGAAGTACACCTACAACAAGCCGGAAGAGTGGCAGGACCTCATCGACATGTTTGCTGAGGCTCGCCCGGTCATTGCCGAGAACCTCGGTGGCGACAATATCCCGCTAATCTGGACCGCTGATTTCATGCTGGCAGACGGCGAGGACGGCGAGGACACTTACGTTCTCGGCGAGATCAACTGCTCCTGTGTCGGCTTCACCTCCGAGCTGGATATGGGTATTCAGGAGCTTGTTGCTCAGGAGGCCATCAAGCGCGTTGAGGCTGCTAACAAGTAGTCTCAACAGCTAAGAAAACCGCACCAATTTGGTGCGGTTTTGCTTTACGACGTCCTTGCGATGCCTACCGATTCCAGAACTGGGAGACCGAATAGCCGTAGCGATACAGAGCTCGGCGCACGACAGGTAGCGACAGTCCGATCACACTGGATGAGTCGCCATTGATGCCATCGACAAACCAGCCGCCTAGAGCCTCCAAAGTAAACGCGCCAGCGCACTTCAGCGGCTCGCCCGTCGCAGCGTAGGCACGGATGTCCTCTTCTGGGACTTCAGCGAAATCGAGGGAAGTAATCGCCACCTCAAGGTGCTCGCCCTTTGGTGTCACGACACAGTGACCAGTAATCAGCTCAGCCGTCCGGCCACTCTGTTGATGCCAGCGCTCAATGGTCTTTTCTTCCGTGTGGGGCTTGCCCTGCAACTGCCCGTCGAGAAGCAGCATTGAATCCCCGCCAATGACAATGTCATTGGGGTAGGCCGGAGAGGCAGCGTGTGCCTTGGCCTGTGCGAGTTCCTCGATGATGCGTACCGGCGATGCGTCCGGAAGGGCTGTGATTACGGCATCCTCGTCGACGTTGGGCGCTACTGTGATGGGCTCGATGCCTGCAGAGCGCAGAATGTGCAGTCGCGAAGGGGAAGTGGAAGCCAAGACGATTCGGGGGCTGCTCATAGTTAGTGATTTTAGTGAGGGCGGAATCGTAAAGCCTAATTTTTGTGGCAAACATGCGTGGGGTTGGCCCGATTGTAAGAACAGGCAGATTTTTTTAGATGGCAGCTGCCTTCTAGTGATGTAAAGTAAAGTGGACATCAAGTTAAAGAAAGTACACAGATGAGTGGGGAAGAACGTTCGAACCAGGTCAGGAGATACCGACGCTGGTTGGAGCTGAGCCAAGCGGATTTAGCCGCGAAGGTGGAGGTCTCGCGGCAAACCATTGCAAATATCGAGCGGGGAAATTACTCGCCTTCGGTGTATTTGGCGTTGCGTATCTGCAAGGTACTGGGAAAAACAGTCGAAGAAATTTTTGGTGAGGAAGGATACTGACAATGTCCTATGCGGATGTCGTAATTGAACGCAACAGCGCCACGGTGGACGATGAGTATCAGCAGATGTTGCTGCATAAGTCCTACACGTACGGGTTCACAATGATGATGTGGGCTAATTACGTGCTTGCAACGGTACTGATTTGGCTCATTCCAGAGCCAAAGATGGTGGGCGTGACAGTGGCAATCATCTTGATGCCGCTGGTTGGACTCCTGTTTTCGCAGCGGTGGTTGCGACGTCAAGTGCCAATGCCGAAGATTAATGGTCTTACAAAAGGCGAGATTGCAGCACTCGTAGCCGTCATTGGGCTGTGGCTGATTGGTTTTATCAGAGTGCAAATGCTCTCTGAGGCAAGCGCTGGTGGGGCACTATCGGAATCGTGGGGATTCATTGCCGGCGCTGTGGTGGGTGCTGCCATCGGTCTGGCGTTTGTGTATTTCCTGTTCAAGGTGGTGTGGCCGGTAGCTCGCAACCGTGATCAGCGTCGGCTGGACCGGGAGCTCGATGACGAGTTTGATGGCGAGTCGCTGGGTGAACAGCGCTAGTAATAAGCAGTGGTCAAGGCTAAGGCAGTAACAAAAACCAAAGCGCCACCATCGGAAAACCCGATGGTGGCGCTTTGTGCTAGCGAATCGACGCAGCTAGCGTGCGGTAACGACTACGCGGTAAGCGGTAGCTGTACTAGTAGAAATGGACGTTGCGGAACGTGCCCGGTACGTGCTGGTGCGGCTGGTGGAAACCCTCTTCCAGCCGACCCCAGTTGTTGCGCGGGCCGCGGTCCTCTGGGGCACCGCCGGCTGCTGCCATACCTGCGAACAAAAGCGCGAGCGTGGCGGTTTCAGCGTCTGACGGGTTGCCCTTGAGGACGGACATGAACGGTGCAGCCGGGGCTGTAGCGGCGTCCTTGTCTTCGGTTGCTGGGGTGTTTTTGGAATCGGTCACAGCGGAATGTTCCCATGCTTCTTGGCGGGTACGTTAACAACCTTGCGATCCAGCAGACGCAGACCCTCGATGATCTGGCCGCGGGTCTCGCTCGGCGGGATAACGGCGTCGATGAAGCCGCGCTCAGCAGCCATGTACGGGTTGACCAGGGTGGCCTCGTACTCTGCCTCGTACTCCTTCTGCAGTGCGACGACATCCTTGCCCTCGGCCGCAGCAGCCTTGAGCTCCTTGCGGTAGATGAAGCCGACAGCGCCGGAAGCACCCATGACCGCAATCTGAGCGGTCGGCCATGCCAGGTTGATGTCAGCGCCCATGTCCTTGGAGCCCATCACACAGTAAGCTCCGCCGTAGGCCTTACGGGTGATGACGGTAATCTTCGGGACGGTGGCCTCAGCATATGCGTACAGCAGCTTGGCGCCACGGCGGATGATGCCGTCGAACTCTTGGTTGGTGCCCGGCAGGAAGCCTGGAACGTCAACCAGCATGATGATCGGAATGTTGAAGGCGTCACAGGTGCGGACGAAGCGAGCCGCCTTCTCGGATGCCTTGATGTCGAGGCAGCCAGCGAACTGAATCGGCTGGTTGGCGACGAAACCGACCGAGCGACCCTCCACGCGACCGAAGCCGATGACCACGTTCTGTGCGTAGTCCTCCTGAATTTCCAGGAAGTCCTCGTCGTCGACCAGACGGGTGATGACGTCCTTGATGTCGTACGGCTGGTTTGGGGAGTCCGGAATCAGCGTGTCGAGCTCGAGGTCAGTCTCAGTGATGTTGTCAGCGATGGAGCCCTCGAACGGCTCAGCCTCCATGCGAGGAGCCTCAGCGCGGTTGTTGGACGGCAGGTAGCTGACTAATTCCTGAACGAAAGTCAGAGCGTCTTCGTCATCAGCGGCGGTGTAGTGCGAAGTACCGGAGGTGCTCATGTGAGTACCAGCGCCACCCAGCTCTTCCTGTGTGACCTCTTCGCCAGTGACGGTCTTAATAACGTCCGGGCCGGTGATGAACATCTTGGAAGTGCCATCGACCATGACAATGAAGTCGGTCAGAGCCGGGGAGTAGACGTGGCCACCAGCGCAGGCGCCCATGATCAGGGAGATCTGTGGGATAACACCAGAAGCCTGGGTGTTTCGGAAGAAAATCTGGGAGTAGAGGCCGAGGGAAACAACGCCCTCTTGGATGCGGGCACCAGCACCCTCGTTGATGCCGATAATTGGGACACCGGTCTTGATGGCCAAATCCATGATCTTGACAATCTTTTCACCGTAGACTTCACCGAGCGCGCCACCGAAGATGGCGCCGTCCTGCGAGAAGACACAGACCTGGCGGCCATCGATGGTGCCGTAGCCTGTCACAACACCGTCAGTGACAGGGCGCTTGGCGTCGAGGCCGAAGTTCTTGGAGCGGTGACGTGCGAGAGCGTCAACCTCCACGAACGAGCCCTCGTCCAAGAGGAACTCGATGCGCTCACGAGCGGTCATCTTGCCCTTGTCGTGGACGCGGTCAATGCTGGCCTGGCCCATTGGAGCCTGGGTCTCTGCGAGACGGGCTCGCAGATCGGCCAGCTTTCCAGCAGTAGTGGTCAAATCCGGGGTTTCACCGGTTGATGTATTTGCGGCAGTCGTCATACCAACTAGTTTACGTTTCGAAAACGGGGGGAGGTAGTTGGGGGCAATCGCTGTTAACAAAAGTAGGGGTAATGACTAGCTCGTTGTACAGCAAAAAGCCTGCTCTTACAGTGGAATATTGCCGTGCTTGCGCGCAGGCCACGGTACTTTCTTTGAAGTTAGAAGGCGCAGATTTTTTATCACTCGAGTTCGTGTCTCGGAGGGGAGGATGACTTCATCAATTAACCCCCGTTCGGCGGCACGATAAGGCGTGAGCATGTGTTGCTCGTATCCCATTTCCAGTTCAGCAATGAGTTCTTTCACACTCTCGGGAGTGCCAAATCTATCGGCCGCTGGGTCTGCTGCGAGAGCTGCTTCGGTGGCGGTTCGAATCTCGGCACGATGGAGGAAGCGTACTGCGCCTGAGGCGCCCATCACGGCGATCTGTGCCGTCGGCCAAGCCAGATTTACATCCGCGCCGAGCCCCTTTGATCCCATCACGCAATACGCGCCGCCATAGGCTTTGCGCATGGTGACGGTGATTTTAGGAACGGTTGCTTCTGCATACGCATAGAGCAATTTAGCGCCACGGCGCAGAATTCCCTGGTGTTCTTGATTTGAACCGGGGAGAAAGCCGGGTACGTCTACGAGAAAGACGAGTGGAATGTTGAAACAATCGCAGGTTCGGACGAATCGCGCGGCCTTCTCCGCTGCATCGATATCTAGGCAGCCCGCGAATTCCATGGGCTGATTAGCGACAAACCCAACAGATTGACCGTTGAGACGGCCAAGGCCAATCACGACATTGGCTGCTCGGTTTTCCTGGATTTCCAGGAACTCCGCATCGTCGCAAAGCGCGTAGATGACTTCGTGCACGTCGTACGGCGTGGATGGGCTGTCGGGAATGAGACTGTCGAGGGTGCGATCGGTGTCGGTGATTTCGTCACTGGCATCGGAATCCCAGCTGGGCGCGGGGGAGGTTGTGTTGTTGGGGAGGTAGTCGAGCAAATCGCAGACCCAGTCGAGTCCATCCTGCTCGCTAGCGGCGGTGTAGTGGGAGTTTCCGGCGATCTCCATATGGGTGTCGGCGCCGCCGAGCTCGTGCTGGCTGATTTTTTCGCCTGTGACTGTTTCGATTACGTCAGGGCCGGTGACGAACATACGGGAGTTTTCCTCCACCATGACAACGAAGTCCGTCAGTGCTGGGGAGTAGGCATTTCCGCCCGCGCAGGCGCCAAAAATGACTGAAATCTGCGGAATGACGCCGCTGGCGCGAACGTTGTGGTGGAACGTCTGGGCAATAAAGTCCAGTGAGACTGCGCCATCTTGGATGCGGGCGCCGGCACCTTCGTACATGCCAATAAGGGGGCGGCCGGTAGTGATGGCAAGTTCCTGAATCTTGACCATCTTTTCGCCGTAGACCTCTCCGAGTGCACCACCGAAGATTGTGCCGTCCTGAGAGAAGATGCAGACCTCACGGCCGTCTATGGTTCCCCAGCCGGTGATGATTCCGTCGGTCGCGGGGCGTTTGGCTTCCATCCCAAATGCGGTAGTGCGGTGGCGGGCTAGCGCATCAAATTCGACAAAAGATCCTTCGTCCAGCAGGTAGTCAATGCGCTCGCGGGCATTCATGCGCTCAGTCAGTTTGAGCTTGTCGTAGCCCCGCGACCCCATCGGAGTCAGTGCAGCAGTGCGTCGGCGTAGAAGGTCTTCATTGAGGAAAGCGGTGGTGTGTTGCTCCGCCGCCAAACGTGAGGAAATAGTCATGTTATGGAATGTAGTGTTTGGGAAGGAAAATAGTAAAGCAGGCGAGCTGTGATGATTCTCACGCTGTAGAGCTCTTGAGAAAGGTCACGACTCAGTGAATCCGGCCATGGCGCTAGACTGCTGTGCATGACCAACCCCAGGATTGTTGCTTCCCGCAAGCCTCTTGACGCCACGCGTGTGCGCGCAGCCGCGCCGGGCTGGAATTCCATTGAGGTTGTCGAAACCACTGGTTCGACCAACGCTGATCTTCGGAAACAGGCGGCACTGGGGCAGGTGGCAGATCTCAGTGCGCTTATCGCCTCGGAGCAGACCGCAGGTCGCGGTCGACTGAGTCGTAGTTGGACGGCCCCGAAGGGTGCGTCCATTGCACTCAGCGCGCTGCTGCGCCCGGAAGGGCTCGCACCCGAGCAACTGGGTCTGTTGCCGTTAGTCGCGGGCCTCGCAGTTGTCGATGCTGTTGTGGAAGTTGCGGGTCTTGCGCCTGAACGCGTTTCCCTGAAGTGGCCGAACGATGTCCTGGTTGACGGTCGTAAGCTCTGCGGAATTCTGGTGGAGGCCGCGTCGCTGACACCGCCAATTCTCATTCCGGGAATCGGCGTCAACGTTTCCCTGCAGGAAGATGAGCTGCCGGTGCCACACGCCATTTCGCTATACCTGGCGGGAGCGGAAAACCTCGACCGCGACGACATCTCCGCTGGTGTGCTGCGTGCGCTGGGACGTCGTCAAGCGCAGTGGCGAAAGGGCGATGCGGAGCTGCTGCGGGACTACGAGGCGGTGTGCGCGACCATCGGTTCGAACGTGCGCGTGGAGTTGCCGGGGGATCGCGTGCTGGTGGGCAAGGCGGTTGGCGTGCGTGCCGACGGCGAATTGATCGTCACCGATGAAGCTGGCACAAGTCACTTTGTTGCGGCCGGTGACGTGTTCCATGTTCGTGCCACTGACGGCGGCTATGCGTCCCCGCAGGCTGATTCGGAGCGGGGGTAGTGCTGTATGACCTTTCCCGATGATGAGTTGGACACGCGCGAGGCAATTCTGCTGGACACCAATCCAACTTTTGGTCGGCTGGTGTGGCCGCTCTTGGAACTCATGGTTATCACGGGCGTCTGCTGGTTGCTGATTGGTTTTATCGACGGCCCTGCGATTGCTCCGGGAGATCTGCAAGGTGTGCGTCAGCTGCTGCTCTTCGCGTGGCTGGGGCTTATTCTCTGGCGCGTCGTTCGTCCGGTACTAAGTTGGTTGGGGGAGCGGTTCGTACTAACTGATAGGCGAATTATTCTGCGCCGTGGCATTCTGCGCCCGCAGGTGGTCTCGATTGATCTGCGTTCGGTACGTGCGGTCAATCGCAAGGGCGGCGTGCTGTATCTGCACACCCGCAGTTTCGGCCCGCCGCTGGCTGTGGAAGATATTCCCAGCTCTCGTAAGGTGGCTAAGTTGGTCTCCCGGTTGACTTAGAATTTTGGGTCATAACCTACAATCAGGGGTGTGATTGCTTCGGATACCCCTGAAAACTCCACTAATTCCACTTCTAATTCCGCTGCAGCGCTAACTGCTGCGCAGCATCCCGCGCATGCTGATGGCGTGCCGGTTGTGGCGGTGATTGGTGACGGTCAGCTGGCTCGTATGATGCAGACTGAGGCCATTGAGCTGGGACAGTCCATCCGTTTGCTCGCCGGTTCGCCGGATGCTTCCGCAGCGCAGGTGTGTGCGGACGTTATCATCGGCGACTACCACGTCTGGGAAGATGTTGAGCGCGCTGTCGCCGGTGCGCAGGCCGTGACTTTCGACCATGAGCACGTTCCCACCGAATTCCTCAACAAGCTGACCGAGATGGGCTACTCGGTTCAGCCGCAGCCGTCGGCGCTGCTGTACGCGCAGGACAAGCTACTGATGCGCCAGCGCCTGGAGGAACTGGGCGCTCCGGTACCTGTCTACGCTGCAATTGAGTCCGCCGAGGATGCCGAAGCATTCTTCGACCGCGTTGACGGTGCCGTCTGCCTGAAGGCCCGACGTGGCGGTTACGACGGTCACGGCGTGTGGTTCCCGAAGGACCGCGAGGATCTGCGCGCGCTTGTCGACGAACTGTTGGGCAAGGACGTGCCGCTGATGGCCGAGCGGAAGGTCGCGCTGGTTCGTGAGTTGTCAGCCATGTGTGCGCGCACACCGTCGGGTGAGGTCAATGCCTGGCCGGTCCTCGAGTCTGTGCAGCGTGACGGCATCTGTGTTGAGGCAATCTGCCCGGCACCAGGGCTTTCCGACGAGCTTGCGAGCGCGGCCGAAAAGCTCAGTGTGGCTATCGCTTCCGAGCTGGGAGTAACCGGCGCGCTGGCAGTTGAGCTGTTCGAAACCGTCGATGCTGACGGCAATCCGGAGATTTACGTCAACGAGTTGGCTATGCGCCCACACAACACTGGGCACTGGTCGCAGGACGGCTGCGAGACCAGCCAGTTTGAGCAGCACCTGCGTGCAGTTGCTGACATGCCACTGGGTTCCACTCGCCCGACTGCGCCGGTGACGGTAATGGTCAATACGCTCGGTGGCGATGAGGCCTCGGACGTGCCGATCTCGCAGCGCTTTGCTGAGGTATGGCGTCGTTTCCCATCAGCGAAGATTCACTGGTACGGGAAGGATTGGCGCCCTGGACGTAAGCTGGGGCACGTCAACCTGTGCGGCTACGACGCAAGCCCGGAAGGCATCGCGGAGACCCGGCGGGTTGCCAACCTCGCTGCTGGCTACATCGTCGATGGCGTGTGGGCAGACGGCTACACCGCATAGGTGGCTGGCGCTGTATAAGAATTAGATTGCTATCTCAAGGAGACAACATTGGCTGAAGCAAACCAGGTGGCAAGCCCGAAGTTGGCCAACGTAACCGGTCCGCTGGTCGGTCTGATTATGGGGTCGGACTCGGATTGGCCGACCATGGAGCCCGCAGCGGAGGTCTTGGCTGAGTTCGGAATTCCCTTTGAGGTAGGTGTGGTCTCTGCACACCGCACTCCGGAACGCATGATTGACTACGCAAAGTCCGCCGCTGACAAGGGGCTGCGCTGCATTATCGCTGGCGCCGGTGGTGCAGCACACCTGCCGGGCATGGTTGCGTCGGCCACTCCGCTGCCGGTTATCGGCGTGCCACGCGCGTTGGAGAACCTGGAGGGTGTCGATTCCCTGCTGTCAATCGTTCAGATGCCGGGCGGCGTTCCGGTGGCAACCGTCGGTGTGGGCGGCGCTAAGAACGCTGGCCTGCTGGCTGTGCGTATTCTCTCGGCCGGTTACCCGGAGCTCATTGTGGCGATGGAGAACTACCAGGCCAACATGCGCGATCAGGTCCTGGAAAAGGACGAGCGTCTGCGCAAGAAGCTGATGGGTGAGTAGGGCGCGCAACCAGCCCCGAACTACCCGCGCATATGAACTGCGGGGTAGTGGAACGTGTCCGGGTCGGCAGTCTCCCAGGCTTCGGCCCAGTTGTGGAAGCGAGTTCCGCTCAGCAGCTCGCCTGGCTGCAGCCAGTTGTAGAGCTCCGCGTAGGTCTCACCGACCTGCTCATTGGTGCGCCGCAGCAGGTGGGACGGCCCCAGCTCAGAGAAGCTATTCAGGCCCATCGATGCCAACAGGCTAGCTGCTTCCGCGACCGTGGCATTGTGATAGTTGGCCACACGCTGACCCTTGTCGTCGACATCCAGGGCCTTCCACAGGCTCGGATCCTGGGTAGCCACACCCACCGGGCAGGTGTTTGTATGACATAGCTGAGATTGGATACAGCCGGTGGCCATCATCATGCCGCGAGCCGAGTTCACAAAGTCAGCACCGATGCACATGCGCTTCACAATATCGAAGCCAGTAATGACCTTGCCGGACGCACCGAGCTTAATGCGATCTCGCAGACCGGCACCTACGAGCGCGTTATGGACGAGAATCAGGCCGTCGGTAAGCGGCAGGCCAACGCGGTCGGAGTATTCCAGCGGTGCAGCGCCGGTGCCGCCTTCAGCGCCGTCGACGATGATGAAGTCCGGGGTGATGTTCTCTTCCAGCATGGCCTTGCACACGGCGAGGAACTCAAGCTGGGAGCCAACACACAGCTTGAAACCGACCGGCTTGCCACCGTTGAGCTCGCGCATGGTGCCCATAAACCGAACAAGTTCACGCGGGGTGGAGTAGACGCGGTGGTACGGCGGGCTCATCACACCCTTGCCAACTGGTACGTGGCGAGTAGCCGCGATTTCCTCATTGACCTTGTGACCTGGCAGCATGCCGCCGAGTCCAGGCTTTGCGCCCTGGCTAACCTTCAGATAGGTTGCCTTGACCTGCGGAATCTTAGCCTTTTCGCGGAAGAGCTCCGGATCGAAGTCGCCATCCTCGGTACGCGCACCGAAGTAACCGGAACCCAGCTGCCAATAGAGGTCGGCACCATACTTCAAATGGTAAGGGCTGATAGCGCCCTCGCCGGTGTCCTGTACGAAGTTGCCCAGCTTCGCGCCCTTATTCATTGCCATGACAGCGTTAGGGGACAGAGAGCCGAAACTCATGGCTGAGATGTTGAAGATAGACGCTGAGTACGGCTGGGCGCAGTCCGGACCGCCAATATCTACGCGCGGATCCTCGATGACGTGCTGGCTCGGCGCCATCGAGTGGCGGACGTACTCGTAGCCGGGCGCATTAATCTTTCGCTCAGTACCGAATGACTTCTTCGAGGACAGCCCCTTCGCACGCTCGTAGACCACGGTACGGGTATCGCGGTCGAATGGAGCGCCGTCGAAGTTGCGTTCGATGAAGTACTGCTGCATCTCAGGGCGAATGGTCTCACCCATGTAGCGCAGATGGCCGATGACCGGGAAGTTCCGCAAGATGGAGTGCTTCCTCTGAAGCATGTCATAGATAGCCACAACATCCAGGAAGAGGATGAAGGCCATCAGAATCCACCACCATGGGCTCAGATCCCATACAGCCAGTGCGCCCAAGACGTTGATGAGGGCGAGAATCGCAAGAATATATGGTCGGGTAATCACGGTTTCCAGGTTATCGCGACTACTTAGAGCGCTTCTCGACGGGACAGCTGCGACTAAATCACACGGGCTTTTTCGGCCGTAGAAATAGCAGTGACACGCTCGCTATCGCCACCGCGCACGACGACGGCAGCACCTCCACGAACCCAAGCCGACAGCACATTACATGCCCATTTATCTGCGGTGACCTGTGAAGAATCAGGCACCAGCCAGCCGTCGGAAACGACGCGGGAACCGGGCGTGAGCTGCATCTCGTCCGCATAATCGCCAGCAGATGAAAGCAGTTCTGCAGCCGACTTTTCCCCAATAACGGGGGTTTGGTCGGAGTCCGGGCCTGCGCCTAGATATGCGTCTGGGTGGAAACGAACTTCCGGACCAAAGTCAATGACTCCCGGTGGAATATCATCACCGCATTCCACGACACCGCGGCCAAAGGGATCGTCGGTAAGCACTGCGAGGTAGGCATCTGGGAACTTCTCTTCCCACGTGCTGACGTTGCTGACAGTGGTGAATACGACCAGCGGCTCCTCATCGCTAACGGTGACGCCAGCACGCTCGCAGCCCAGGATGATGCAGGCGGACTGCCAAATCAACGGCAAGTCAATCCATACTTGGTCTCCGGCGACGAGGTCGAACTCATCGTGCAGCATGTTGGCGATCTTGCTGGCCCAGTTGTCCAGAGTTTGGGCCGATAGATCAGTACGACCGCCGGTAGTTTCGTCATAACAGGTCAAACGAGGCACGGACGGGTCGGCCTCGAGAAGTGTCTTCAGAATCTCCACGCCTCCAAGGGTAACGAGATTCTCTCCAGGCCGTCGGGAAGAGTCCCCTAACTCAACAGCAGGGTGAACAACAGGACCGTCGGCAAGCAGGCGATTGTTGTAATCACGCCGCAGTCGCGCGCCTGCTCAAGGTTCCGGCCGAAGCGGGAGGCGAAGGTGTAGACGTTTTGGGCTGTCGGCAGGCCGGCGATAATCACAGCTGCCAGCAGCGCATGCCCGCTGAGACCGAAGACGAAATGGCCGAACAGTAGAGCGAGCGCGGGGTGGAGAAAAAGCTTCAGCGTAGACGCCACCACGACAGCGCGACGAGGGGAGCGGCCGGCTTCCATAAAAGGCATGCCATGCAGGCTGATACCGAAGGCCAGAAGTGCCATTGGCACTGCGGCTTGCCCCAATAGCCCCACTGGATGCGCTACGAACTGAGGTACGTCGATAGCAAACGCATTAACCGCAAGCCCTACCATCGCCGCCAGAAAAATAGGGTTCTTCAGCGGTGCCATGATGACATTGCGCGGTCGGAAATGACCGCGGTTAGTGAGGATTTCCAGCACGGTCATGGAAGCGGGCGCATAGAAGGCAATCTGAAAGATAAGGGCAGGGACGACGGCGGTAGCGTCGTGAAGCACTGCGACTGCGATGGGCACGCCGAGATTAGCGACGTTGTTGTAACTCGACGACATCGCGCCGACCACTGCATCGGCGCTGCGCTGTTTGAACATGGGCGCCACAAAAATCCGGTAGAACGCCGCCGTGCCAAGCGCCGACAGTGCCGCGACACCAAACGCCGAACCGAAGATGCTCGCCGAATCCGCCGTTGCGAGAGTGTGCGCGAGCATGCACGGCATCGCGATCCAGAACACGACCATGTTCAGGGTAAAAGATGTCCGCTTATCGACGATCTCACTGCGCCCAAACAACCAGCCAACAATGATCAGTACTGCGACGGAACCAAAGCCGGTGAATATTTCGGTGAGAGCGGGCATAAGTGCATATTTTAGACAATAAAAAACGGACCCAATCCAATCCCCTCGGTGGGGAAGGACTGAGTCCGTTTTACGCTGTTATCGCATGTATCGTCATGCGGCCAGCGCGTAAATAAGGCCTTTCGGCGGGTGTTCGAATGATCGGCTCCCGCCGACCAGCCATCTTTAGCGGCTGGTGAACGGCAGGAGTGCCATCTCGCGGGCGTTCTTCACAGCGGTAGCGACCTGGCGCTGCTGCTGCGGAGTCAGACCGGTGACGCGGCGGGAACGAATCTTGCCACGGTCAGAGATGAACTGGCGGAGCAGGCTAATGTCCTTGTAATCAACCTTCTCAACGCCTGCGGCCTTGAGCGGGTTCTTCTTCGGGCGGCGGGACTGCTCCATCCGCGCCTTCTTGTTAGAGTGATTGCGCTTCATTGGTGCTCCTCGACTTACCAGCTGGACTTACGGACGCCCGGGAGTTCGCCACGGTGGGCCATCTCACGAACGCGGACACGGGACAGACCGAACTTGCGGAGGTAGCCGCGCGGGCGACCATCTGCAGCGTCACGGTTGCGGACGCGAATCGGGGACGCGTCACGCGGCTGACGGTTCAGCTCGTACTGTGCGTCCATGCGCTCTTCGTCAGTGGAGTGCGGGGACTTGATGATGCGCTTCAGTTCAGCGCGACGTTCTGCATAACGAGCGACGATTTCCTTGCGCTGCTCGTTCTTGGCAATCTTGGACTTCTTAGCCATGAATTAGCGCTCCTCGCGGAATTCGACGTGCTTGCGGACAACCGGATCGTACTTCTTAATGGTGATACGGTCCGGGGTATTGCGCTTGTTCTTACGGGTCACGTAGGTGTAACCGGTGCCCGCAGTGGACTTCAGCTTGATGATTGGACGAATGTCATTACGTGCCATTTTTTAGATCTTCTCCCCACGTGCACGAATCTGAGCAACAACAGCCTCGATACCGTACTTGTCGATGGTCTTCAGACCCTTCGGGGACACATTCAGAGTGATGTGACGCCCCTCAGAGGCGAGGTAGAACTTCTTACGCTGCACGTTGGGGTTCCAACGGCGCGACGTGCGCCGGTGGGAGTGGGACACGGTCTTGCCGAAAGACGGCTTGCGTCCCGTAACCTGGCAAATCGCCGACATAGGGATTCCTTTGCTTCCTTGCCGCCCAATGCCGACATCACTGGTGCGCCACGCCGGACTATTGAATAACCGAGGAATCCACCTGGCCTTTTCCGGGGCGCTGCCCACTGACACTCGACGCTGAGCGCGTAAACGAATAACTAGACAACAGCGAGAGAACAGTTTACACACGAGTTGCGGGATAACCTAATCGCTGTTCCACTGTGGTTTTCTCGGCGCGACTCTCGCGGGTCGTCATAGAGTTCGTGCTTGTCGACGGGCGTTAGTGCAGGGCCCTTTTTTTAATTTTCGGGCTCGAGCCTGTAATATTCCATCGAGTGTCACATGCCGGTTTATAGAAATATTGACCCGGTGCGTGTCATTGTAAGTCGTGTTCGTACCCAACTCAGGCACGATTCTCTCACTCTTAGCTGAGGGAAAGCGACCTGAAGTTCAATCCTGAGGGAAACGAGAATTAATGAAGAAGGACATCCATCCTGATTACCACCCGGTGGTTTTCAAGGACGCAGGCACGGGTCACTCTTTCCTTACCCGTTCCACCGCCACCTCCGACCGCACTGTCGAGTGGGAAGACGGTAACGAGTACCCGCTGATCGTCGTTGACGTCACCAGCGAGTCGCACCCGTTCTGGACCGGTGCTCAGCGTGTCATGGACACCGCTGGTCGCGTCGAGAAGTTCCAGCGCCGTTACGGTAACCGCATTCGCCGCGCGAAGAAGAACTAAGAATAGGAGGGGAATAAGAAAATGGCAGTACCAAAGCGTCGCATGTCGCGTGCTAACACCCGCGCTCGCCGTTCCCAGTGGAAGAGCAACAACGTCGCTCTCCAGGAAGTCAAGGTAAACGGCCGCGTCTACAACGTTCCTCGTCGCATCGCCAAGGCTGTTCAGCTCGGCCTGGTTGACGTCGAGAAGTTCTAACGCGCATCTTTTAGGATGCTGACAACGTTCCTCGCTGAACCGCGAAGCGCTTCGCGAGCCCAGAGTGCGTTCAGTGCGTAAGGAACAGTTGATAAAGAGCTTTTTAAACCTCACCCCATCGCTTGTACTTGGCGATGAGGTGAGGTTTTTCAGTTGTATGGCCGAGTTTTATGGGAGCACTCTCACGAAGAATCTGTGTCACATTTACACTCGCCTTATGTTTTCAAGGCACAATGGGCAGTATGAAGATTTTGGTAGTTGATGACGATCAAGCGGTACGCGAAGCGTTGCGGCGATCGTTGACTTTTAATGGCTACACGGTCGAGCTCGCCGAGGATGGCGCAGAGGCCTTGGAAAAGATTGCCAAGGATCGTCCGGATTTGGCCATTTTGGATGTCATGATGCCGAAGCTCGACGGCCTGGATGTTTGCCGTCGGCTGCGCAGCGAAGGCGATGATCTGCCGGTCATGATGTTGACTGCACGTGATTCGGTCTCCGAGCGCGTAGCTGGTCTTGATGCCGGTGCAGATGACTACCTGCCCAAGCCGTTCGCATTGGAAGAGCTGCTCGCTCGTGTCCGTTCGCTACTTCGTCGTTCTGCTCTGGAAGTGCCTGCGATGGAGGATGCCGCAACTCTGCAGTTTGAGGATCTCTCCTTGGACCCGGAAACTCGTGAGGTCTTCCGCGGTGAACGCCGCATTAGCCTCACTCGTACAGAATTTGCGCTGCTGGAATTGCTGATGAGCAACCCGCGGCGTGTACTCTCCCGTACCGCCATCTTGGAGGATGTCTGGGGCTATGACTTCCCGACGTCCGGCAATGCGCTGGAGGTCTACATTGGTTACCTGCGTCGTAAGACTGAGGCAGAGGGAGAGCCGCGTCTGATTCACACCGTTCGTGGTGTCGGTTATGTGATGCGGGAGACCGCACCGTGATGTTGCGCCGTCGTCGTTCGACCGGCGGTGGCGTGCAATCAAATCAGCGTTCTGCCACGGAGGCCAATCCGGGGCAAGGTACCGTCGGTAAGCAAGAGAAGTCCGCGAATACTGAGACGATGGCAGGGGAATCGCTTCCCGGCCTGCCGCGGAGCTCGCGTATCCCTTCGCTGCGTTGGCGGCTGACTATTCTGACAGCGCTCATTGTGGCGATGTCGGTGGGGCTGATGACGCTGGCTGCATTTTTTACTGTGCAGGCAGCGCTATACCGCGAGGTGGACAGTAACCTCCGTAGCCAGGCGGAAAAGCTGCTGATGTCACCGTACGCTTCGGAGTTTGCCATTGGCCCCTCCTTTGAAGCGGACTCGAACAGGATTCTGAACCCCGATTTGGACGCGGTGTACTTTGCCCACGGCAGTGTGGCGGGCAAAGGCGGTGGCTCAATCTCTATTGGTGGCCCCGAACTTGCGGTGTTGCGGGGGAATCGACAGGAATCGATTCGCACCGATGAGTACAACGGCCGTCGTGTGTACGCCGTCCGCTCCGAAGACGGTGCGACGCTGATCCTCTCGCAGGACTTGAGCTCGACACAGTCGGTCTTGAAAGCGCTCAGTGCAGTGCTGCTGAGTATCTCTGCTATCGGAATCCTCTTCGCAATCGGATCAGGTATTACGGTGGCAACAACGGGTCTGCGCCCGGTCACTCGGCTGCGCATTGCTGCGGAGCGAGTGACGGAGACCGACGAGCTGCGCCCAATCCCTGTGGAGGGCGACGATGAGCTTGCACGCTTTACCCGCAGCTTCAATGAGATGTTGGCTGCACTTCAAGCGTCGCGCATTAAGCAAGCGGAGCTGGTTGCAGATGCTGGTCATGAGTTGAAGACTCCGCTGACGTCGTTACGCACAAATATTGAACTGCTGATGATGGCCTCCCGTTCGGGAGCGGCAATCTCGGATGAAGATCGCGCGGATCTGGAAGCTGACGTCATCGCACAGTTGGAAGAGTTGTCGACGTTGGTCGGTGACTTGGTTGATTTGGCACGCGAAGATGGCCCGCAACAGGTTATTGAGCATGTCGATGTCGACGAAATCATTTCCACGTCGCTGGCGCGTGTTGAGCGTCGTCGTCCGGATATTACCTTCGATGTGCAGACAGCTCCGTGGTATGTCTACGGGGATTCGGCGGGTCTTGGTCGCGCAGTTTTGAACTTAATGGACAATGCTGCAAAGTGGTCGCCGGAAAATGGCACCGTGCGGGTTCGTCTAACGCCGCTCAGCGAGGTTGTCGCTGAATTCACGGTGGCGGACTCGGGGCCAGGTATCCCGAAGGAAGATCGAGACAAGGTCTTCGAGCGTTTCTACCGTTCCATTCAGTCGCGGTCGATGCCTGGATCCGGCCTGGGCTTGGCCATTGTGAAGTCGGTCATCGTCCGCCACGGGGGCACGATTACTGCCGATGAGTCCGATGATGGCGGTGCCTTGATGCGAGTGACTCTGCCGGGCAGTCCGCACAGCGGAAAAGGCGAAGACTCCGATTCAGCTCAAGAGCCTAGCTAGAAACGCATAACCCCACGTCAAAGCTGATGTAATCCCCGCTGCACGCGGCCTTTTAAGGAAGTGCGTGGCGGGGATTCGGTGTTTCATTCGGGGAATTATCGGCGAGACCGCAGACTGCTCTCAGCCAATTGTTAGACAGACAGTGCAAGGTATTACGTATGAGCAACTCTTTCAACGATTCCTCGCGGGGAGATGAGCGGGGACACTACTCCTCGCAATCTCACAACTTCAGCGAGAACCGTGCCATGGGGGATGCTGGTGAGACAAACCAGTTTTCTGTCAATGAGCGCGGCTGGGAGAATTCCCACTACAACACCATCCCGTCTCAGCCGAACGGCGCTTACGGAGGCGGTTCAGAGTGGGACGTTGCGGCCAATCAGCAGAAGACCAAGGGTGCCCAGGGGGCTAAGGGCATGGGGGCGCTGGCAGTCGCTGCCCTGATGCTGTGCTCGGCCGGTATCGGTGGCGGTGTCGGCGCATGGGTAGTTCACAACTCGCAGTCGTCGGCCCCCGCGGATAACGCGCTGGATAAGCCTGCGGAAACCCGTCAGGTAGCAGCAGCTGAGGGGTCCGTGGAGAAGGTCGCGCAGAAGGTCCTTCCCAGTGTCGTGTCCATCACCACTGCCTCGGAGCGGGGCACGGCGTCGGGGTCAGGTTCCATTCTGTCGTCCGACGGTCTGGTGCTGACGAATAATCACGTCGTCGCAGGCGCAGGTCCGGACGCACATATGGAAGTCCTGCTTTCCGACGGCACCACGCACCCGGCAACTCTGGTTGCAGGGGATGCGGCTACGGATATTGCCGTTATTCGAATTGAAGGTGTTAACGGGCTGCGCCCAATCTCGCTGGGCAACTCCTCGCAGGTTCAGGTTGGCCAGGAAGTGGTGGCCGTTGGTTCGCCACTGGGACTGACCTCCACTGTTACGCAGGGCATTGTCTCCGCTAAGAACCGTCCGGTGACCGCCGCTGGTGAAGACGGTCAGTCCTCGGTCATTGATGCAATCCAGACCGATGCGGCGATTAATCCGGGTAACTCCGGCGGAGCGCTAGTGGACATGGAAGGCAACCTCATCGGTGTGCCCAGCGTGATTGCCTCTAACAGTGAGGCATCGGAACAGGCGGGCAGCATTGGCCTTGGTTTCGCAATTCCGGTTAATCAGGCTCGTCGCATAGCGGAAGACCTGATCGATTCCGGCAAGGCGCGGATGCCTGTCATTGGCGCCCAGATCGATTCGCGTCCGATTGCACGTGGTGCACTGGTGCGAGAGGTAACGCCAGGTGGCCCAGCTGATAAGGCGGGTCTGAAAGATGGTGACCTGATTACCAAGGTTGATGACCGCACACTTGACAACGGCGTTGCACTAATTGCGGCTATTCGGTCGCATCGGATCGGGGATTCTGTCACACTTACAGTTACAGATGAGCGAGGCGGCAACGAGCGAACGGTCGATGTCACCTTGGCAGAAGCCCAGGATTGATAGGCAGCGTGGTGGAGTGAGTACCTCACCATCTGTAGAAGAGTTTTCGAGTGAAACTTCGAGTGAAAAGCTGTGGGAGAAAGCGAGATAGAGCAGATGAGTGAAACCGTGAGTACTGAGCCAAGTGACGTCAACCTCGCTGAGATGGAGCGTCTTATCAACGACGACGGCCAGGTCCGAAATGCGTTCGTTGTCCTCGTGGGCGACCATTTCGAGAACCCGGATGGTGCGGCTTCGCTCATGGTTGAGCTGTTGGAAGAAGACGGCTACTCGGTCGATGCCGTGGTTAGCACGGGTGCGGTGAAGCGTGAGATCCGGAAGGCTCTAGATACCGCTGTTGTCGGTGGCGCAGATTTGGTCGTCACGGTGGGCGGTGTTGGAGTTGGTCCTCGTGCGAAGACTCCGGATGCCACTCGCAAGGTTCTCGATGTACGACTGCAGGGTATCGAGCAGGCTATTCGTAACTCCGGTATGGGAGCTGGCGCCTTGGATGCGGGGCTGTCCCGCGGTTTGGCCGGCGTGTCCGGTCAGACAGTGATTATCAATCTCGCGGAGTCTCGCGCTGCGGTGCGCGATGGCATGGCGACAATTCTCCCGCTGGTCTCTCATGTGCTTGATGATCTCTGCCGCTGGAGCGTCTAGGAATGGGCGACGCTAAGCAGCCCAATCAGCCTGAGCAAGCCGCGCCGCGCAGTGGCAGCCGTAGGCAGCGTCGCCGCGCAGGTGCATCGGCGAAAAACTTTGCCCAGTCGCGTAGTGCGAAAACTGCGCGCACAGTGCACTATCACGATGAATCCCCGGAGGATGCTCGTGATTTTGATGCGGACTACTGGACAAAACAACGCCCACCCCATTGGGGATGAGCGCTGTGTAAAGGCGTTAGTTAGCTTCTCATCGGAAGCTCGCAACTAGCAGCTAGAGGCTAGTTCAGCTCCGTCTTCGGCTTGCCGTTCTGCTCTGCCAGCAGGTCACGAATCTCAGTCAGCAGGTCAGCCTCGGTGACCTCCGGCTCAGCGGAGGTCTCCAGACGAGCCTCACGCATCTCGTTGAACTTGTTCATCGGAGCAACGATGACGAAGTAGACAACCGCTGCGACCAGCAGGAAGTTGATGACTGCGGTGATGACAGCTGCGAAGTCAAGGTAGGTCGACGGGTTGCCGCTGATGATTTCGAAGCCAAGGCCAGTGACCTCAGCGCCACCGATGGTGTTCAGCAGCGGCTCGAGCAGGCTGTCGGTGAAAGCAGTGACGATTGCGGTGAACGCAGCACCGATGACAACACCGACCGCCAGGTCGATGACGTTGCCGCGCATGATGAACTCTTTAAAGCCCTTAAGCATAGGAAATTTCCTTCTGTAGAAACGGAACAAACCAAACGAGACCTGTGAGTCATCGTGTTGCTCATGGCAGGCCCATACGATTTTGAGAAACGGGGCAGTGCGATATCAGGCAGTGCCACTCTTCTTCGCTCTAATCGTAGTTTTGAATTGCCTGGCCATTGTATCCCCGCACTAAGTTGTGGGACAAGTCAACTTTCTGCGAAAAACACTGTTCAGGACCATAAAATCTTTGAACCAGTGAGATTTTGGTCACTAACCCGCGAGTAACAGTGTGAGCGGAGATGCTAGCGATGTCGCAGCCACCACCTCCGCGGCGCCGGTGGGCAGAGCGACCAAGACCACCTCATCGTCGACGATGTTGACCACCCTTGCCCCGTGTGCAAGCGGCGCCGCCGCCCCGCGCTCATCCGCTGTCGACACAATATCCACGCTGTCACCAGTGCGAAGAGCGGACACAATGCCCGCATCAGTCAACGTGATGGCAATAATTTTGCTTTCCGACGTCCCCGTCAGCGACTTGGCAAGTGACGGGCCGACCATTCGCTGCTCTGTAATTATCTCTCTCGGTGACATGCCGGTGGCCAGGGTGCGTCCCCGCACAGAGGCGATGTCCGTTACGGCTCCACCGGGAACGAGCTCCCGGGGAATGTCCTTGAAAGCCACATCTTGTTCTGCCACCGATGCGCCAGCGGCAATGGATTTGGCGCTAACCACTACCCGAATATGGCCGCTGCGGGGTGTCAATGACTCCACCGCCGCCAGGCCGACTGCGCATAGGAAAACAGTGAGGGCAACCATCCGCCGAATAGTTGTGGGGCGGAGCTTTCGGAATGGACGCGGAAACCGGGACGAATATTTTGGGCTCATATTAAGTTAGGCGCGAAAATCCCGGAATCGGTTCCATTAAACCTGTGAAATCCCCGCTGGCGTGATCACATAATCAGCAGGAATGTCGTGCTCATCGTAGGCAAGCTCCGTGCGCAATTCGGTGTCGAAAACCGCAACAGCGATGGCCGCAGCTCTCACCCCAGCCGTATCGTCGTCGCGTCGAGCGAAAACCAAGCTGCGATCGTAGTAACCAGCGCCACGCCCTAACCGCATCCCGGTTGCGGGGTCGGCCGCAACTGCCGGCAGAATAATGGCGTCGGCAACACCCAGCTCAGCTGGGCCAGCAGAGTCTTCCACCGAAACAGGTTCCAAGAGTCCAAATCGACCCTTGCTGAAGCTGCCGGTGTAGTAACCCCAGTGCAGCGGTTGTGGTGGACCGGGCGGGCAGACGGGAAGCAGAATTCGTGCTCCGGAAACCGCGTTGGCCAGAGCCTCCACAAAGCCCTGGCCGGGCTTACCGCCAGTCGAACTAGAAACGCTTGCGCCGGGTTCGTCACCAGCGGGGACATAAGCGGCAATGACAGGTTTTGCGAGGTCGCCGACGGTGTTGGATAACCATTCTTGCAACCGCTGTACCAGTGCTTCGTCGTCAAGCATGCGCTCACGCTGCCCCTTGGCGGCGCGTGCGGCGAGTACCTCGTGCCGTGTGCGGGCTTTGAAATCAGACGTGGTTTCGGGAAGCGGAGCCATACCTGCAAACCTACTCTGTCAGGTAGGGGAGCGACCTCTGTCGTCAGCGCAGGAGAAAATTTCTGATTAATGCGTTGAAAAAGCGGGGTCAGCCTCCGAGCAAATGGAAGTTATATAGGTATCGTTGCCATTATGGTCTCATCGTCTAAAGAGTCTGGTTCGGACATGACTACTCCGGTTCGAACTGTCATCGTTCCTGCCGCGGGCATGGGTACGCGATTCTTGCCTGCCACCAAGACAGTGCCGAAAGAATTGCTGCCCGTAGTTGATACGCCGGGCATCGAGATGATTGCTGAAGAGGCCGCCGCCACTGGTGCGCAACGCCTGGCTATTGTCACAGCGCCGAGTAAGGATGGTGTGCTTGGGCACTTCGACCCGCGCCCGGACCTTGAGCAGACTCTCGCCGAGCGCGGCAAGGACAAAATTGCAGCGAAGGTACGCCGCGCCACCGAGGTTATCCGCGTCGAATCCGTTGTCCAGGATCGACCACTGGGCCTGGGGCATGCGGTGCTGGTCGCAGAGCCGCTGCTCGAAGACGATGAGGACAGCGTTGCTGTCATGCTTCCCGACGATCTCGTGCTCCCAGTGGGCGTGATGGATCGGATGACGGAAGTGCGCGAGCGCTTTGGTGGTTCGGTGCTGTGTGCGCTGGAAATTCCTCATGAAGAGGTCTACAACTACGGTGTCTTCGATATTGAGGACGCCACCCCGGCGGAGTCTGGTGAGCTCGGTGCTGACGCGGCCGACGCTGATGCCTGGGACGATGTGAAGCGAGTCAAGGGCATGGTGGAAAAGCCGGACCCTGCGGATGCTCCATCCAACTTCGTTGCAGTCGGACGTTACTTGCTCGATCGCGCCATCTTCGATGCGCTGCGTCGCATCCCGCGCGGTAAGGGCGGCGAATACCAGCTCACCGATGCAATTGAGCTGCTGATTCAAGAGGGGCATCCGGTTCATGTGGTCGTTCACAAGGGGTTCCGCCATGACCTGGGAAATCCTGGTGGCTTCATTCGTGCTTGCGTAGACTTTGGACTCAGGCATCCGGACTACGGCGAGGGGCTGCGCGACTACATGCAGCAGCGTCTGGCGCAGGATGAACAGGCTTAAAGCCTTTTTATAGAGGCTTGTACTGAGAAGCTGAATAGCCATAAAGCGCACCGCGGGTTGGTGCCGAGGAAGGTAAAACATGCGTTCTGTGGAAGAACAGTTGGCGGCAATCACCGCACACGCTGTGATGCCTGATCCTGTGCGCGTTGCTATTTCGGAATCTCTCGGCATGCTGTGCGCTGAGGATGTCATCGCTGAGCAGCCGTTGCCGGGATTCGTGCAGTCAGCAATCGATGGTTATGCGGTGCGCGCTGTCGATATCGTCGGCGAATCTGGTTCTTTACCTCCGGATGCGCGTCAGAGTGATGTTGATTTTCGCGAGGTTGAGCTACCTGTTGTCGGTGAGGTGACAGCCGGATCTCACCATCCAATGCGGCTACAGCCGAAGCAGGCCGTGCGCGTACAAACTGGTGCGCCGCTGCCATCGCTTGCCGACGCCGTCGTGCCCCTAAACTGGACCGACCGCGGTGGCCGTCGAGTTAATGTTCTCCATCCGGTCTACTCCGGTGACTTTGTGCGCAAGGTTGGCGACGACGTGCAGCCGGGTGACGTGGCTGTGTCCTTGGACTCGGTGATTTCGCCGTCACAGGTTGGATTGCTGGCAGCGGTGGGGCGTTCGAAGGTTTTGGTGCACCCCAAGCCGCGTATGTCCGTGATTTCCATTGGTAATGAGTTGGTCGATGTTGACCGCACGCCGGGGCTCGGTCAGGTCTACGACGTCAACTCCTACGCGTTGGCTGCAGCCGGCCGCGATGCCGGGGCCGAGGTACACCGAGTGGGTATTGCCACCGGTGAGCCCCGTCGCATCCGAGAAATCATCGAAGGCCAGCTCATTCGCAGTGAGCTCTTGGTCATCACAGGGGCTGTCGGCGGTGCCGCGGGTGAGCAGATTCGCCGTGTGCTGGCTGAATTGGGCGAGGTTGATGTTTCCCGCATCGCTATGCATCCTGGTTCGGTCCAGGGCTTTGGTCTGCTGGGGGATGACAAGATTCCAACGTTCCTCCTGCCGTCGAATCCGGTCGGCGCATTGGTCGTTTTTGAGGTCATGGTTCGTCCCCTCATTCGGCTGGCGTTGGGTAAGCGCAATCCCCGCCGCCGCGCTGTCACCGCTCGTGCTGTCGGCCCGATTGAGTCGGCGGAGAAGCGCCGTGGCTACATCCGTGGCCAGCTCATGCGTGACCGCGAGACCGGCGAATACATGGTGCAGCCGCTGGGAGGTTCCGGCGGTGCGCAAGCCCACCTTTTGGCCGGTATGTCGGAAGCCAACAGCCTCATCGTGATTCCGGAAGACGTGCTGCACGTGCGTCCGGGAGATGTAGTTGACGTGCTGTTCATGGCGCGCCAGGCCTAACCTCACTCCACTACCGCGAGTATTGTTGCTGTGCGTACTTCTCGTCTAGTAACCAGTGGCGGCCGAGTCCGCCTGCGTGTGCCAGAGCGCTCTGATGCCTCTGCATGGCGGGCACTGCGGCTGCGTGACGAGCCCATTTTGCGCCCCGTGGAGCCAACCCTCGAGGACGACTGGGATAACGCCCACAGGGCTTCTGTTTTCCGCCGTAACCTGCGCAGTTGGCGTCGTTCAGAGGCTGCGGGAGACATGATTGTCTCCACCATTGAGGTAGACGGCCAGTTCGCCGGCATGCTCACACTCGGCGGTATTACGCCTTTCCCCGTCGCTCACGCATGGATTGGCTACTGGGTCGGCAGCGGCTTTACATGTGGAGGGGTCGCCACTGCGGCAGTGGCGTTGGCGTCGGATTATGCCAAGAGAGTTGGCGTCCACCGAATTGAAGCGACTGTGTTGGATAGCAATGTCCCGTCGATACGCGTACTGGAAAATTGTGGGTTCGAGTACGAAGGCGTGGCGCGGGAAGCCTTCCATATGGATGGTGCGTGGCGCGATCATCTGACCTATGCGCGGGTGGGGGAGGACAGTGCAGTGGATCTCATCGTGGCGAGTGGTCGTGCGCAATATGAAGAGGCGGAGAAATACCCACCGCAACGGCGCGCCTGAGTAGTCTGAGTAACGCACGCCGATAGGGTGATGACAACTCTACTATTGGGCGAATTCGCTCTAGATACGCTGACTGCCTTCGCAAATGCCTCTGTGGAAGGGCATGTGGGCGGCGTATGTGGGCCGGGGAGAGACGGCGAAACCCCGGGCGAAATCGCAAGGAGACACAAAATATGTCAACTTCACTGTTGCTGATACTCATCGTTGTACTGTGGCTGTTTGTGCTGGCCCCGCTGGTGGTCAATACGCGCAAGCCGATTCGTCGTACCTCCGATGCGCTAGGTAAGACCCGCGTGCTGCATCGTGGTGGCGAGGAGTTGGCCACGACGCGCCGTCGTCCGTCTTTTAAGGAGTCGGACGTGCGCGTGACCGAGGAAGTTGACGATTCTCTCGAAACCGTTGACGCGCAGGTTGACGATGACTTTGATGTTAGCGACGTGCTTATCGACGACACCGTGGACGAGGCGGCCGACCCGGCCGTCGTCGACGGCGATATCGTCTACGAGCTGGAAGCGGCAGATGCAGAGGAGGAGACCCCGCAGGCGGATGATTCCGCTACCGAGGAAGCCACTGCTGAGTCTTCTGACCGCTCTGACATGGACGTGTCCGATGATGAGTCTGCAGACCAGTCGCTGCAGGCTGTCGTTGATGACGAGGAGACTGAATCTGATTCCGCCGTCGCCTCCGCCGAAGGTGATGTGGTTCGCGCAGATGAGTCCTCTTCTGATGTGAGCGTTGACGTTCGCCGTCAATTCGTCGACGCCGATGATTTGATGTTCGAAGATGCCGCTGAATCTGAGGCCGAGCCTGATTCCGGTGCGGCGGCCGAGACTGTGTCTGCTGACGTAGAAGCTGTGTCTGCTGACGCTTTGTCTGAGACTGAAGAGGCAGCAGACACCGTAGACGAGCAGGCAGAACTCGATGCGACCGTCGAGAACGACAGTGACCACGCTGTCGAGTCCAACGATGACGCAGTCGCTGTCGATGACACCTTGACCGAAGATGATTACGCGTTCGCTGAGAAGCGCCGTGGTCGCGGTGGGTTCGATCCGATTTCGGATGCCCAGTACGCTGAGACTCGCTTTGCTCGCCGCCGCCGTTCTGTTGCTGGGTTGGCAGCGTTCATCGCAGTCACGGTCATCATCGCTGCTTTCGCCGGTGGTTGGACCTGGTGGATTCCACTGGTCGGCGTCGGCTTGATGACCCTGTACCTGGTCAACCTGCGCCGCACCGTGCGTGCAGAGCAGGAACTGCGGGCTCGCCGAATTCGCCGTATGAAGATGGCCCGCCTCGGTGTACGTAACCGTGAGGATGATGAGCTGGGAATTCCACAGCGACTGCGCCGTCCCGGCGCGGTAGTAGTCGAGCTTGATGATGAGGACCCGGATTTCGCAGATCTGGCCTACGCTGACTACCGCTTTGATGACGACGATTACGACGAAATGCCGCAGGCTCGCGTGAGCTAGTCCTGTGAGCTGAGCCGTAGAACAACCTTAAAGTTGTCTGAGCACGTCAGCGCGATTTTTTGTTAGAAACTCGGCCTGTTACGATGTCACTACCTAAGACATGACACACCGGGTGTGTTTGGCGGAAGGCTTCTCCCGAGGGGTTGGGAGAAGCCTTTTTGCATGTTAAAGTCGCTGGCCTTTCGCTGCCGCAGTGCTACCGTGCTTTGACCGTGCCGTCGGGTAGCATGTCCCTCATGGATCGACCGGTAATGCGCGATATCGCGCTCGTGATTCTCCGCCTGATACTCGGAATTATCTTCATCTGCCATGGCTGGGACAAGATATTCATCACCGGTATCGACAAGACGACCGGTTACTTTGTCGCCGCGAATATCCCGCAGTCGCACTTGACGGTCTGGGTTGTCGCTCTAGTCGAACTGGTCGGTGGCGCGTTGCTGATTCTGGGACTCTTGGCACCGACGGTGGCGATGGTCTTCATCATTGAGATGATTGGTGCCTGGTGGTCGATGCACTTGGGCAATGGCCTGTTTATCCGCGACAACGGTGCGGAGCTTGTGATGTCGCTCATCGGTGGTCTGGTGATGATTTTCGTTTTCGGGGCTGGCCGTTTCAGTTTGGACAGGCAGTTCATCAGGTAAGACCTCATTAGGTACAACCCCCTTAAGAGTTAAAGGCGGTGGAGATTCCCCGTGGAGTGCGAGGAGATTCGCGCAGCATTGTCAGCTCGCCTCGATGGCGAGCAGGCAAGCATTGCCGATGAAGTCATCGATGCCCATCTTGGGGCCTGCGAGGAGTGCCGAGCTTGGTACGAGCGAGCGGTGCGGCTGAACCGCGCCCTTACGGTTGGGCCTGCCGATGGTATGCCGGAGATTTCCACGGATGATCTCTCGGAGCGCATTTTGGTCTCCATCGAACCGGAGCGCCGGCGGCGTGAGCGCGCATGGCTGCTCATGGCCGGCACCGCCCGCGGGGTGCTCATTGCGCTGGGCCTTTGCTGGGCGGTCTGGGGGATTGCGACACTGGTCGACGCCTCCGGCATGATGACGCTCGGACTTTCCTCGGCGCAGCCGCAGGACGGTGCAGGAATCGCAACAAGCACGGGAGCGCCTATCGACGGTTCCACTGCCACCGTTGACCCAATGGAGCTCGGAGCACGCGTTGCCATTCAACTCGCGGCAATTCGGGTTGCATTGGCAGTGGGATTGTTCTGGGCTGCTTGGCGGCCGCGCGCTGCCATGGGCATGGCGCCGGTCTACGGTGCCGTCGCCACGTTCAGCATCGGTTTTGGTATTCGCGATATTCTCATCGGTGCCCAGGGAGCATCAGAGATAGCTGGCCTGGCCTTGATGTTTGTCTCCGCTTTGACGCTGGCCGTTGTGTGGCTGGGCGGCTATACGCCGACGGCAATCGCACAGGCATGGCGGGCCGCCTCGGGGTTGCCGGTCACAGGCGTGCCACCACAGCGGGACTAGCTCCAAGACGGCAACCAGAACCGCCATTCAAAGTGGTTGAGAGGCAGCGGGTAGCCGGTCAAAATCGGCAGCCAGAACACAAACGCGGTCACCACTAGTGCGGCGTGCGTGCCAACGATTACCAACCCCACCGGCTTACCGCGGGGCCGCCAGTGTGAGAGATCGTCGGCAAGCAGAGCAAAGGCGATGAGTACGAATGGAATCAGCGCGGTGGCGTAGAAAAAGTACATCTGCCGGTCGTAGCCGATGACCCACGGCAGCCACGAGGCGAGGAAACCGATGACGGGCAGCGCGTAGCGGCCGTCGCGGCGGCCGAGCCAACGCCATGTGGCCCACAGGACCACGGGGACCAGCAACCACCAGATGGGTGGGGTGCCAAAGAGCATCATCCAGCCCTTGCACTCCTGGCCGTCACTGCAGGTGGTTTCGGTGGAGTAGTAGAGCATTGGCCGCCAACTCACCAGCCACTCCCAAGGCTTAGACTCCCAAGGGTGTTTGTGGCCATTAGAGGTGGTCAGCTCGGCGTGGAACTTCAGCACGCTGTTTTGGTAGTGCAGGTAGTTCTGCAGGGCCTCGGGAAGCCAGTCGGTGCCGGGGAGTCCCGTATCGCGGTCTTCGGGCGAGACATGGCGATAGACCGACGTTTCTTCGGCGAACCAGGAACGCCAACTTAAGAAGTAAACGCCCAGCGGGACTACCACCAGATCACGTAACGCCGGGGCGGTATCGCGGGCGAGTGCGCCGAGCACGGGTTTGTGCGCACCGGCATTCTTGCGGGAGACCAAATCCGTGAGGACGGACCACAGACCGAATGCGGCCATGTAATACAGGCCAGACCACTTCACCCCGGTGGCAAGCCCCAGCATGATGCCGGCGAGCAGTCGCCACCAGCGATAACTGAGATAGGGGCCGAAACTACCTAGCTCCGTGGCGGATTCCAGGCGCTTGCGGGCATCGGCCTGGTCAATGAGAAGTGCCCACGCGGCCGCAACGATGAAGAAGGTCTGAATCATGTCCAGCATGCCGACCCGGGAGGAGACAAACAGCACTCCGTCGGCAAGCGCATAGAGACCAGCGATGCCCACTGCCAACCGTGAGCCGCGGGAGATGCGTCGGACGATATCCATCAGCAGCAGTATGACCAGCGTGCCACACACCGCCGACATAAACCGCCAGCCCATTGGTGAGTAACCGAAGATCCACTCGCCCAAGGCGATGACCTGCTTGGCCACTGGCGGATGCACAATCAGACCGTAGCCGGGATTGTCCTCGATGCCGGATGAGATGGGGTCGCGGGTGGACTCCAGAATCTGCCATGCTTGCGGCACATAGTGCTTTTCATCGAAGAGCGGGGTGCCATTGTCGGTCTTGGCAGCAAGCCCGATGAAACGCGTTAGCGCTGCGACGATTCCGAGAACCACAAAAGTGGCGGTATCCCATTTGTCCCACCGCCGCAGTGGCGGCAGCGGGGGAACCGGGGGAATCGGGCGCAGGAAACGCTTTTTCGCGCGGCGCTCGGTTTCCGGTGGTGGGGTTAAAGCGGCATCGGTCACGAATGTCAGTTTAAGCTATGGAATCATGACGCATTCGGCATCGAACTTCCAACCGCACGAGAACGCGCCTCTTAGCGAGGCAATGACGCTGGCCCCTGGCATCACTCTGGTGGCAACGCCGCTGGGCAATATCGCCGATGCCTCCGACCGCTTGCGCGGTGCGCTTATCGACGCCGATATCATCGCCGCGGAAGACACCAGGCGGGCACGCAACCTGGCCACAGCGCTGGGCATTTCCCCCAAGGGGAAGTTTGTTTCGAACTTCGATCACAACGAAGAGAGCCGCACTGAGTCGCTGATTCAGGCGGCGAAGGCGGGACAGAAAGTCATTGTGGTGACCGATGCGGGGATGCCGGTGGTGTCGGATCCTGGCCTGGCTGTGGTGGCGGCTGCTCACGACGCGGGCGTGCCCGTGTCCTGCGTACCGGGGCCGAGTGCCGTGACTACCGCATTGGCTCTCAGCGGGTTGGGTGTCGGCCACTTTTGCTTCGATGGCTTTGCACCGCGTAAGCAGGGGGCGCGCCGGGCATGGTTGGAATCACTGAAGACAGAGAAGCGGGCTTGCTGTTTCTTTGAGTCGCCGCATCGGTTGGCTGTTACGTTGGCCGATGCCGCGGAGATTTTGGGTGAGGAGCGGCGCGCGTCGGTAAGCCGTGAGCTGACCAAGCGTTTTGAAGAGACTCGCCGTGCGACGCTGGGAGAGCTGGCTGCGTGGGCGGAGGAAGGTGTCCGCGGCGAAATTACGGTGGTGATTGAGGGCGCGGGGCAGCAGGCGACGGAGGTATCCACGGAGGACTTGGTTGACCGCGTGGAGGAGCTTGTGGCTGATGGCATGCGGCTGAAGGATGCCGCGAAGCAGGTTGCGGCAGAGGCTGGAATGACAAAGCACCGTGATCTCTATCAGGCGGTTTTGGCTGCTCGTGAGGGAAATCGTTAGCCGATTGTTACTTTGTGCCAGAAAATGTTCCAGCGCACGCCAGTGAACAGGGTAAACGCTGTTATTGGGAGTTTTGTAATTCAGACGGGAAATGAGGAAAACCTGAGAGAATCCACATCCTGAGTTGAAATCCCAGGTCAATGGTGGACATGGTGGAGGAATGACGAATCCACCAGAGCATGAAATACAACAAGAAGTAGGGGAGTCAGTCGTCGGCGAAGTCAGGGCCGACGATTCTCACGCTCCCGTGAACCTCGGGGTTACCATCCCCGCCGTTGTCGCAATTCTGGCAATCATCGTCTGGGGCCTGGCGTGGCCGGATAGTTTCTCGACGTTTGCATCTAGCTCTCTGAACTGGGTCGTGGAGAACATCGGCTGGCTGTTTATCTTGGCCAGTACCGTCTTTGTCTTCTTCATTGTGTCCATCGCGATTTCCAAGTTCGGTCACATCCGCTTGGGCAAGGACAACGAGAAACCAGAGTTTTCCACGCCTAGCTGGATTGCGATGATGTTCGCCGCCGGTATGGGCATCGGTCTGATGTTCTACGGTGTCGCTGAGCCGCTGACCTTCTATCGCGATGGCGTGCCGGGCCACCAGCCGAAGGAAGTCGGTACCGCCATGGCTTCGACGATGTTCCACTGGACTCTGCACCCGTGGTCGCTCTACGCCATCGTCGGTCTCGCAATTGCTTACTCGACCTACCGCCTCGGCCGAAAGCAGCTGATTTCGGCGGCGTTCATCCCGCTCATCGGCGCGCGTCGCGCTGAGGGGCGGTTGGGCAAGCTTATCGACGCGCTTGCGATTTTTGCCACCGTCTTCGGTACGGCAGCCTCTCTCGGTGTGGGCGTACTTCAGATTTCCGCCGGTTTGGAAATCAACGGGTTCAACGCCATCAAGGGCGCACCTTTGTGGATTGGTCTTATTCTCGTTCTGGGCTGTGCCTTCTTGGTCTCTGCACTGTCGGGCGTGGGCAAGGGAATTCAGTACATCTCGAACTTCAACATGGTTGCCGCAGGTCTGCTGGCTCTGCTGGTGTTGGTCCTCGGCCCTACCGTGGTGATTCTGAACCTGATTCCGACCTCTATTGGCAGCTACCTGGATTCCTTCTTTGAGATGGCCTCCCGCTCCAGTGCTTCCGCTGACGGCACCGCCGGTGAATGGCTCTCTTCCTGGACAATTTTCTACTGGGCCTGGTGGATCTCATGGTCGCCGTTTGTCGGTATGTTCATCGCACGTATTTCTCGCGGCCGTACTATCCGTGAGTTCGTCTTCACCGTCGTCGCAGTTCCGTCGATTGTCTCTGCCGTATGGTTCTCCATCTTTGGCGGCACCGCCATTACTCGTGAGCAGCAGGGTGCTTCCATCTATGGCGACGGCTCGGCTGAGAGCCAGCTGTTCAACCTGCTGGAATCCCTGCCGGGTGGCGCGATTACTTCCGTCATCGCAATGGTTCTGCTGGCTACCTTCTTCATTACCTCGGCGGACTCCGCCTCCACGGTGATGGGCACCATGAGCCAGTTCGGTCGACTCACAGCATCGCGCACGGTCACTGCTATGTGGGGTATTTTCACCGCTCTGATTGCGATTGTCCTATTGGTCACCGGCGGCAGCGATGCCCTGTCCAACCTGCAGAACATCACCATTTTGGCGGCAAGCCCGTTCGTCATTGTTATCTTGGCGCTGATGGTGGCGCTGGTTAAGGGGCTTTCCGACGATCCGATGTACCTCGATGACAAGGAACAGCGTCAGTTTGCCCTGCGCATGGCTCGCGAGCGCCGCTTGGCGGAAGCGGCCGAACAGCGCGAACGCCGCCGTGCTCGTAAATTGCGCAACTAGCTTTCCAACAGCAGCGGTGCGGCCTTGGCCTCAATCTCGGCCCATTCGCCCTCGGGCGTAGACCCGATGGTGATGCCACCGCCGATGCCAGCTTCGACCCGAACTCTCCCCGAGTTCGGGTCTTTTGCATACTCAGCGGTACGAATGGCGACATTGAGCTCAAGTGCATCCCCGTGGGCCGCACCAATCGCGCCACAGTGAGCGCCACGGGGCTCGGGTTCCCACTCGCGCAGAAGCTCAATTGCTCGCAGCTTCGGTGTACCGGTGACTGAGGCCGGTGGGAAGCAGGCATCGATCAGCTCAGCGTGGCTGAGCTGATCGGGAAGTTCCGCGGAAACTGTGGAAAACAGGTGCCACACGCCCGGTGCCGGACGCACACTGAGCAGATCCGTGACCTTCACAGTGCCAGTTTTGGCCACCTGGCCGAGGTCGTGGCGCACCAGGTCGACAATCATGATGTTCTCGGCGACATCCTTGTCGCTGCGCAATAGCTCATCCGGGGAGTGGTCAGCGGGAATCGTGCCTTTGATGGGAGTTTCAGTCACGCTTGTGCCTGCGCGGATGAGGAACTCCTCAGGACTCAGCGAGGCCAGGATTGGAATTCCAACATCGAGGTTGCCGGGCAAGAATGCTGCTCGAGCCGGTTGATACCGCGCCACGCGGGAGGAAAACCACGCGCCAGCGTGGGCTAGTGCAGAGTCGCTCGCTGCCAGCTCCGCGTGAAAGCGCGTGGAAATGCAGGTTTGATACACCTCGCCTGCGGCAATTGCCTCCTTACAGTTTGTCACCGCAAGCTGGTGGCGCTCTCGGTCGCCCTGATCCCACTCCAGTGGTGTGGCCGCGGGGAGCGCGTCGTCACGCGTGTTTTCGCGCGAGTAAGTGATGGCCTCCTGAAGGGCTTGGAAATCCGGATTAAAGGGGTCACCGGTGCCAGGGCCGTCGAAATGCCACGTGCCGTCGTCGGCAAGCAACGCGACGCAGGTAGCGACCCCGTGCGCGTTGGTGCCGGAGTAGGGGCGGAACCCAAAGATCCACGCATCGGGGTCGGGGCTGGTGAAAAGCGCTGCCGACTCGCAGGCAGTGAGCTCGACGTTGGCGGCGAGAACCGCGCGATAACCGAACCAGGAGCCGATGAGTGCGGCGGGACGATGACCGGCAGCGATAAGACGTGCCAGCGCAGTGGTCGCACGCGAAGTGAAGTCAGCAGCCGAGCCGGAGGAGGTAGACCGAGTGGACATAGGACATAAGCGTAGTGAGTGCGCATGCGCGCGATGATGGTAGGGGACAGTTCATGTGGACTTCATGAGGACTCCGTAAGGGACACAGTTCATCGCGATGGCAGGTCATCTATTACCCTGTTAGATATGTCTCGCATTTTCACAGCAGTTGCGTGGCCGTACGCTAACGGTCCGCGACATATCGGCCATGTTGCAGGTTTCGGAGTCCCCTCGGACGTTTTCGCTCGCTACCAGCGAATGGTTGGCAATGACGTGCTGATGGTCTCCGGTACTGATGAGCATGGCACGCCGCTGCTTGTGCAAGCGGAGAAGGAAGGCGTTTCTGTCCAGGAATTGGCCGACCGTTACAACCGCCAGATTGTGCAGGACCTCGCGGGTCTGGGGCTTTCCTACGACCTGTTTACGCGCACTACCACGCGCAACCACTACGCGATTGTCCAGGAGCTCTTCCGCGGGCTCTACGAAAACGGCTACATGGTCAAGCAGACCACGATGGGTGCGATTTCCCCGTCGACAGGTCGGACGTTGCCGGATCGTTACATCGAAGGTACCTGCCCAATCTGTGGTGCGTCCGGTGCCCGCGGTGATCAGTGTGACAACTGCGGTAACCAGCTTGACCCGGCCGATTTGATTGATCCGGTGTCGAAAATCAACGGCGAGACCCCGAAGTTCGTTGAAACTGAGCACTTCCTGCTAGACCTGCCAGCGCTGGCAGAGGCCTTGACCGAGTGGCTTCAAGGGCGCAAGGACTGGCGCCCAAATGTGCTGAAATTCTCCCTGAACATCCTGAAGGACATCCGTCCGCGCGCAATGAGCCGTGACATTGACTGGGGTGTTCCGATTCCGCTGGAGGGCTGGTCGGAAAACGGAACCAAGAAACTATACGTTTGGTTCGACGCTGTCGTCGGTTACCTATCTGCTTCCATTGAGTGGGCCTGGCGCATCGGTGACCCGGAAGCGTGGCGCAAGTGGTGGAATGACCCGGAGGCGCTGTCCTACTACTTCATGGGCAAGGACAACATCACCTTCCACTCCCAGATTTGGCCGGCTGAGCTGCTGGGCTACCGTGGCGAAGGCTCCCGCGGAGGTAAAGTCGGGGAGCTCGGTGAGTTGAACCTGCCGACGGAGGTCGTCTCCTCGGAGTACCTGACCATGTCGGGCTCGAAGTTCTCCTCTTCCAAGGGCGTTGTCATCTATGTGAAGGACTTCCTGGCGGAGTTCGGTCCGGATCCGCTGCGCTACTTCATCGCCATGGCTGGTCCGGAAAACCAGGACACCGACTTCACCTGGGATGAGTTTGTCCGCCGCGTGAATAACGAGCTGGCCAACTCCTGGGGCAACCTGGTCAACCGCACCGTGTCCATGGCTTTCAAGAACTTCGGTGAGGTGCCAACTCCGGGCGAGCTCACCGACGCTGACCGTGAACTGCTCGACCTGGCTGAGCGCTCTTTCGCCGAGGTCGGCGACGCGCTTGCGCTGTCCCGCTTCCGCGCCGGTATCACCGCCGCCATGCACTTGGTCGGAGAGGCCAACGCCTACATTGCTGCGCAGGAGCCGTGGAAGCTGGCGAAGGACGAGTCCCAGCGCGAGCGTCTCGCCACCGTGCTGTGGACAGCACTGCAGGTAGTCAGCGACGCCAATGTGCTGCTGACCCCGTACCTGCCGGAAAGCTCGCAGAAGGTCTTCGAGACCCTGGGCGGCGAGGGGATCTGGGCCGCAATGCCAGAAGTCCAGGAAGTCCAGGACGACATGCCGGTCGAACCGGTCGGCGCTGACCTGCCGGCAGAGGGTAGGAGCTACCCAATCATCACCGGTGACTACGTCAATCAGAAGGCCGCCTGGCGTCGCTTCGGCATTGAGCCGGGTACGGCGCTGGCCAAGCCGAAGCCGATTTTCACCAAGCTCGACTCTGAGTTGGCTGAGCACGGCCCCGAGTGGGCACAGGTGAAGTAGGGGCTCAGTAGAGGTATGGGAAAGCGCAAACGCAAGATTGCAGAACCCGCGGAGTATCTCACTCCGCTGTTTGACGCCCACACGCATCTCGCGTCCTGTGGGGCGCAAACTCCGGAAGAGATTGCGGCGCTCATGGACCGGGCCGCCGCAGCGGGCGTCGTCGGAGTCTGCACGGTCGGCGATGGCATGCCGGAAACCGAACTGGCCTTTGCCGCTGCGCACGCGCACCCCAACGTCTGGGCCGCCGCCGCCATCCATCCGACGCGCGCGCACGAGCTTGACGACGACGCCAAGGCCCGCTTAACCGAAATGGCTGCCGACCCCAGGGTTGTGGCCGTGGGGGAGACGGGATTGGATTGGTACTGGCTGGATTCCCTCGACGGCTGCGCGTCGAAGAGCGAACAGCTGGCTGCGTTGCAGTGGCATATGGAGCTCGCAGCAACCGTCGGCAAGCCGTTGATGATTCATAACCGCGACGCCGATGAAGACCTGATGGCGGCGTTGGACGGCTACGACAATACGGTCATTTTGCACTGTTTCTCTTCGCCCATCGAGGTTGCCCGCGAAGCCATTGCACGCGGTTACCTGCTGAGTTTTACCGGCAACGTGACCTTCAAACGCAATGATTACCTGCGGCAGGCTGTGGCTGAGGCGCCGGCGGAGCAGCTGCTGGTGGAAACCGATGCCCCGTACATGACCGCGGAGCCTTTCCGAGGTGCGCGCAACGAGTCCACTTTTATCGGTCATCAGGCGCGTGCGATGGCCGCAGCCCGAGAAATCGGGGCGGAGGAGATGGCACAGATTTTGACGGATAATGCACGTCGGGTGTACGGCATTTAAGCACGTGCTGGCGTATTGCCGCCCCTGAGCTGTGGAAATGCAGCCGGGGCGGTTTGTTGTATTTCCCGTCACTTTTATCGATATATTTTAGACAACACTGAATCTTTACCGTACTGTTACAAACTGTATTTCTTTCATCTGAAAGCTGCCCATCCTCCGAAAGGCTGTGACGAACCCCGTGAGTGCTGCGAAGAAGCGTCATCTCAATCGTGCTAACGACGGAGTCTCCACTTCGTCCAAGATCGCTGCTGGCGGTCTGGTCGCTGCTGTTGCTCTGGGTGGCACTGTCGCAGCATCCAACTACGACACCATCACCGTCGAGATTGACGGCAAGGTCGAGCAAATTGCAACCTGGTCCAAGGATGACAAGGCCATTCTAGAGAAGGCTGGTGTCGAAACCACCGGCGGAGACTTGGTTCAGCGTCAGGGCGACCTCACGGACGGCGGCAAGCTGGTCTACCGCTCTGTCAAGCCGGTCACGATGATTGTCGATGGCAAGCCGCAGGAGCACAAGACCAATGCCATCACTACCGATGAGCTGATTGAAGGTCTGAAGAAGCAGGGGCTCATCTCCGATAAGGACAAGGTCGAGGTCGAAAAGGGCGAGATTTCCGCTAAGGGGGTCGAACTCGACGTCGTTCGTGCCAAGAATATTGTGCTTCACGACGATGCCAAGGACATCGACCTGACCGTCCCGGCTTTGACCGTCGGTGATGTACTGGCACAGCGTGGCATTGAGCTGCGTGAAGACGACACCGTTGAGCCGGGTCTGGATGCGCCGGTCACTGAAGGCATGCGCATCGCGCTGTCTCGTCTGATTGATAAGACCATCACCGAGACTGAGGAAATTCCAGCTCACGAGAACATCATTGAAGATGATTCGATGTTCGAAGACGAGCGCATCGTTGAGCAGGAGGGTGAGCCGGGCCAGGTAGAGCGTCAGGTCAAGGTCACCTCTCGCGACGGCGAAGAGCTCGGACGCGAGGTCCTGGAAGAAAAGGAGCTAAAGGCTCCGGGTATCTCCACTATCCGCCAGGGCACTAAGTCTCGCATTGCAGCTCCGGCCGCTGGCTACGGTGTGTGGGATCAGCTGGCTCAGTGTGAGTCCGGCGGCGACTGGGCTATCGATACCGGTAACGGTTTCTCCGGTGGTCTACAGTTCACCGATTCCACCTGGGCAGCTTACGGCGGTACTGAGTATGCACCGCGTGCATCGCAGGCTTCCCGCGAGCAGCAGATCGCTGTCGCCGAGCGCGTCCAGGCTGGTCAGGGTTGGGGTGCATGGCCCGCTTGCACCGCTTCCATGGGGCTTCGTTAAAGCTAGTTCAGACTAGCCAAAACGAGCTAAACCTATTTTGTCTTTTGACCCCGTAGTATCTAACTGTGACTAAAGCAGAAGTTTCTTTCCTGGGGCCGGTCGAAGTGCGCGACTTGGCGGCGCAGTTGGATATTGTCCCGACGAAGAAATTGGGGCAGAACTTCGTCCACGACGCCAACACCGTGCGTCGAATTGTCGCTGCGGCGGACTTGCCGGAGGATTCCTACCCTGTTGAGGTCGGCCCCGGCTTGGGCTCGCTGACCCTCGGGCTGCTCGAACACTGCGGCCGCGCCGCGGCTGTTGAAATCGATTCTCGGTTGGCGGAGCGTTTGCCCCAGACAGTCGCTGAGCGCGCTGAGGGCTGTGAACTCGAGCTCATTGAGAAAGATGCGCTGAAGGTCAGCCGCGAGGACTTTCAGACCGCCCCAGATGCGCTGGTGGCCAATCTGCCATACAACGTTTCGGTACCGGTGCTGCTGCACATGCTTGCCGAGCTCCCCACCATCCGCCGTGTGCTCGTGATGGTGCAGTCCGAGGTCGCTGACCGGCTGGCGGCTCAGCCGGGCTCCAAGATCTACGGCGTCCCCAGCGTCAAGGCCGCCTACTACGGCACAGTGCGTCGCGCCGGTGCCATTGGTCCGCACGTCTTTTGGCCGGTCCCGAAGGTTGATTCCGGGCTTGTGCGCATTGACTGCTACGCCCGCTCCGACGCTCCTGAGAACTCCAATGCCGCCGATGCCCCCGAGGCTCCGTGGGAGATTTCGCCGCAATTCCGCGCGCGCCTTTTCCCGCTTATCGACGCTGCTTTTGCGCAACGCCGCAAGACCCTCCGTGCGGCCCTATCGGGGATTTACGGATCTGGCGCCGCAGCCGAAGAGGCGCTTATAGCAGCGGGGATTGACCCCAAGCAGCGAGGAGAGAAGCTCGAAATTGCCGATTTCGTTCGCCTCGCTGAGGTCTCACGAGACCAGCGCTTTTAACAAAGGACAGGCGATCTTTCCCCCATGCACCGTGACGGCAACCCCAGCAGGGCCGAAATCGGCCGGCGCGAACCGCGCGACCTGGCTTGGACTAAGTTCTGGCCTGACGACGACGGCTGGGTGTGCAACTGCATAGTTTTCCGAGGTGACCGCTTGCTGCTTCTGCTGCGTGAATACGAGGGCTTCCTCGGGGGCCAGTGGGATTTGCCCGGTGGCAAGCTCGACGCGGGGGAGGAGCCCGCGGAGGCCGCTGTGCGCGAACTGCGTGAAGAGGCCGGCCTGCGCGCAGCGGAGGTCAGTGAATTTGCCCACTATTCCAATCCGGACTTGGGCGGGGAGAATTTCCGCTTCCACACGGTGACCTTTCTAGTACGCGAGGCCGACGACACGCAGAATGTCCAGCTCAGCGGCGAGCATCCGGAGTTTAAATGGGTAACCCGAGAGCAGTTCGATGAGCTGCCGGTGGCCTGGTATGTCCGGCGTGTGCTTGGCAACGTCGAATGGGGCACAATAAATACTCATCATGGCGAATCTGATTAATTGCGAGAATATTTCTAAGTCCTTCGGGCTCAAGACTCTGCTCGACGGCGTCAGCCTCGGTGTTCAAGAGGGCGACCGCATCGGTGTTGTCGGTTTGAACGGTGGCGGCAAGTCCACACTGCTGAAGATTCTGGCAGGCGTGGAGCCAGCGGACTCCGGACGTATTTCGCGAGCCAACGACATGGCCATGGCGCATGTCACCCAGGGCGCCGAGCTCGACCCGAATTCCACCGTGTTTGAGTGCGTCATTGCACCGCTGGGACTCGCTGAACACGAGTGGGCGGGTAACGCTTCCATCCGCGAGGTCCTCGATGGCATCGGTATCAATGACCTCGGTATGGATACCAAGGTCGCCAATCTCTCCGGTGGTGAGCGCCGTCGCGTTAACCTGGCGGCCGCGCTGGTCCGAGATCTGGATCTGCTCATTCTCGATGAGCCAACGAACCACCTCGATATTGAGGGTGTGCAGTGGTTGGCCGATCATGTTCTTTCGCGCCGGGCAGCCCTGGTCGTCGTCACGCACGATCGTTGGTTCCTGGATACCGTTGCCACGAAGACGTGGGAAGTCCACGATGGCACCGTCGATTTTTACGATGGCGGTTACAACGACTGGACGTTCGCGCGTGCCGAGCGTGCGCGCCAAGCCGATGCCGCCGAGCAGCGTCGCCAGAACCTTGCGCGTAAGGAACTCGCGTGGTTGCGCCGGGGTGCGCCGGCCCGCACCTCGAAGCCTCGCTACCGCATCGAAGCAGCTGAGGCTCTCATCGCCGATGTCCCGGCGCCGCGTGATTCCGTGGAGTTGATGGCGTTTTCGCAGCGTCGACAGGGCAAGGTGGTCGTAGAGCTAGAGCATGCGTCCCTGGAAACGCCCGATGGTAGGGAATTGCTTAACGACGTCACGTGGCGTCTGGCCCCCGGCGAGCGCATTGGCCTGGTCGGTGTCAACGGCTCGGGTAAGACGACTTTGTTGCGCGCATTGGCGGGAGACTACCCCTTAAGCGATGGCAAGCGGATTGAGGGCAAGACGGTGCGTCTGGGTTGGCTGCGACAGGAGCTCGATGATCTGCCGCTGGATATGCGTGTGCTCGACGCTGTGGAGGACGTGGCGACCTACATTGACCTGGGCAAGAAGCAGATTAGCGCCTCGCAACTGGCGGAGCGACTGGGTTTTTCCCCGAAGCGGCAGCGCACCCCAATCGCAGACCTCTCCGGCGGTGAGCGTCGCCGCTTGCAACTCACACGCGTGTTGATGAGTGAGCCGAACTTCCTGCTGCTCGACGAGCCGACGAATGACCTGGATATTGACACGCTGCAGGAATTGGAAGACCTGCTGGACAATTGGCCGGGCACGTTGGTGGTCATCTCGCACGACCGCTACCTGATTGAGCGTATTGCCGACTCGACCTGGGCCCTCTTCGGCGATGGCGAGCTGACGAACTTGCCAGGCGGGATTAGTCAGTACCTCCAGCGTCGCGCACAGCTGGCTGACTCGGCCGCTAGTGGTGGTGCCTCTCAAGCAAATGCCGGTAGTCCGCAGACCCGTGGCGCAGCTTCAGAGGAGGATACCTCGAAGCTCTCGGCTGCGGAAGCTCATGCTGTCCAGAAGAAGATGAGTGCTCTGGAGCGGAAGATGGCGAAGCTCAGCCAGCAAGAAAGTGAACTGCATGCGCAGATGGCGGAAGCGAGTGCTGATGTAGCCAACTTGGACACACAAAAGCTGGCGGACCTCGATCGCCGTGCTGCGGAGGTGGTTGAGCAGAAGGCAGAGCTGGAGATGGAGTGGCTGGAGCTAGGGGAGCAGCTCGAGGGCTAGCATCTTACTTCAGCTACTAGCCGAACATTTTAGGTATGAGCCGGGTACTCGTGGTCAGCGTGCCCGGTTCTTTCAATTTGCACCGTGGCGTGTTCAATCCCGTGGACGTCGTGAAGCAGTGCCTGCGCGCGGTCGAGCAATGCGTGCTCGTCGCCGTTGGGGAGCGTGTCGCAGCGCACGAGATGGACAGATGCCAGTAGGTCGCTGCCGTTGAGGGACCAGACGTGGAGATCGTGGACATCGACCACTCCGTCCAAGTCAGACAGGTCAGCAGTGATTCTCTCAGTGTCGACGCCCTTCGGGGTGTACTCCAGCAACACGTGGAGACAGTCGCGCACCAGAACGGCGGCTCGGGGGACGATGAAGAGCGCAATCACGATAGAGACCACCGAGTCGATGGCAGTCCAGCCGGTGTATGCGATAGCGATAGCGGAGATAATGACGGCGACCGAACCAGCGGCGTCGACAAGCACGTGCAGATACGCGCCGCGGACGTTGACGCTTTCCTTGGCAGCGCCGGCGAGCAGAAACGCCGCAATCACATTGGTGAGCAGGCCGATGACTGCGATGATGAGCATCGACGTGGTTTGAATCTCAGATTGCTCCACTGACCCGAATCGCCGGATTGCGCCCCAGAGAATCACAGCGGCAATGATGAAAACTGTCAGACCGTTGACGAGAGCAGTCAGAACCTCAACACGACGGTACCCGTACGTCGCGCGGTGATTGGCTCCGCGCTGGGCGATAGCCAAACCGGCAACTGCCATAAGCAGGCCTGCGGAGTCCGTCACCATATGGCCGGCATCTGCCAGCAGCGCCAGTGAACCCGAGACCAAGCCGCCGATGAGCTCGGCGAGAAATACGACAAGAGTTAGACCCGCAGCTGCGAGCAGGCGACGGGCAGGAGTATTCGCGGGGTCAATATGAGCGTGGTCATGGCCGTGTGAATGACCGTGTGAATGACCGTGGCCGTGTGAGTGGCCAGAGTGTTCAGTTGTGTCCATAACCCCTAATGATAACAGGGCTATTCAGCCTCCGGAAGATAGCTATCCGCCCACGCATAAATCAGGTCAGCAGCGCGCGCGGCGGACTTAGCGCGAGTGAGCAAGTGGTCTGCGCGATCCAAGCTCATCAGGGATTTTGGATAGCGAGAGACCTGGAAAATCTTCTGGGCGCTATCGATACCAACAGTCTGGTCGGTCGGGGAGTGCAGAATAAGCAGTGGCTTGCGCAGCTGGCTGAGATAAACCTCCGGGTTGTAGTCCGCCAACACTTCCAAGAACTCACGGGAGATGGGAATGCCACGACCTTCAATCTGCAGAACCTGCGTGCCGTGCTCATCGACCGTCGAAATGTCACCGGCGATGCGCACAATCGAGTGTGCCGGATCGAAGGGTGCACCGATTGTCGCTACCGCCTTGATTTTCGGCATATCGTGGCCGGCGTTCAGCGCCGCTGCGCCACCGAGCGAGTGCCCAATCAGTAGCGAGGGGGCCTCAAATTCTGCCTCCATGAACTCGTAGGCGGCCTTAAGGTCATCGATGTTGGTCTGGAACGTCGTCTCACCGAAATCACCAGTGGACTGCCCGAGGCCAGTGAAGTCGAACCGGAATGCCGCAATGCCCTTCTTCGCCAGCGCCTTGCAGGTGCGTGACGCGCCGGGCACCATCCGATTACACGTGAAGCAATGACCAAATAGCGCCCACGCGCGTGGCTGACCGTCCGGCAAATCAATTGATGCAGCCAGAGTCTCGCCGGTCGATCCCGTAAATTTTAGGTGCTTTGTTGGCATAGGTTATATCCGCGTCTCAGTGTGTGCTCAATGTGTGTACGTTTTCGCTTTACGACGCCCGTTGTGGTGGCGACCGTACGCAATATTAAGCCCGGGTGCCACAAATAAGTGAGGGATTGGGCGAAAAATTCGACCAATCCCTCAATCTCCTAGTGGCTGTGAGTTAACGCACCGGAACCCCCGGCCCCAGCGGAATGCCCGCGAGATACCAGAGGACGAAGAATAGGAACCAGCCCACCATCATGCACAGCGAGTACGGGATAGCCAGCGACATCAGCGTGCCGACACCCGCAGGCTTGTAGTACTTCTGCAGGAAAGTCAGCGCCAGCGCAAAGTACGGCGACATCGGCGTAATGATGTTGGTCGGGGAGTCACCAATACGGAATAGCTGCTGGGAGACCTCTGGAGAGACGTTGACGTACATCAGCATCGGCACAACGACCGGCGCCATCAGAGCCCACTGTGCGGAGCCCGAGGTAATCAGCAGGTTGAGAACAGCCACCATCAGGACGAAGGCAGCAAAGAGCAACAGCGGCGGCAGATCCGCCTTGGTCAGGAATTCGGAGCCCTTGATAGCGGTCCACTGGCCGATATTGGACCACTTGAAGTAGGCCGTGAACTGCGAGACGGCGAAGAAGAGCACCATCATTGTGGTCAGTGTGCCCAGGCCGCGTTCCATGAAGGCGGGCACGTCTGCTGAGGAGGTGATGGTTTTGGCACCGATGCCGTACGCAATGCCGACCACTGCGAAGAAGAGGGCGATGGACACCACGACGTCGGTAAGCAGCACGGAATTCAAGATGCCGTCGCCTTCGCCGCGCAGAGGCGAACCCGGGATGAACAGGGCAGCGAACCAAAGCGCCAGGAAGATGACAGCGGCGATGTTGCCGTAGCGGAGGCCATGGCGTTCGGAGGGATTTAGAACGAGCTTATCGCGGCCGCTGTTGGAGCTGCTCGACGCGGTGTCTTGCTCCTTTTTCTTAGCGTTTTCCTCAGCAGCCTCCTCCGAAGCGCCCGGCTTGGTGAACTCGGCAGCTTCGTGGTCAATATGATCGTCGTGGATGGTCTTCTCCACGTGCTTGGTGATGAACAGCTCAGTAACAGCCGTAATAATCAGAGCCAGCACAATCGACGAGGCCATGGTGAAGAAGTAGTTGGCCAGCGGCGAAACTACGTATTCCGGATCTACGAAGTGCGCAGCATGCGTGGAGATGCCTGCCAGCAGCACATCGGTAATGTTGAGCACCAGTGATGAATTGAACCCGGCCGACGAGGCGGCAAAGGCGACCATCGCACCGACAATAGGGTTACGACCAACGGCGGCAAATGAGGCGGCGCCCAGCGGAATGAGAATCACGTAGACGGCATCAGAAGCGATCGAACCAGTCACGCCGGCCAGTGCAACGATGAATGTCAGCAGGACAGGGGAGTGCACCTTGGAAATTGCCGCGCGAATTGCCGAGCCGATGTAACCGGAGTACTCCGCAATGGCGACACCGAGCATGCACACCAGAATCAGGCCAACTGGTGCGAAGTCCGTGAAGTTCGTTACCGCCTCAGAAACCATCTTTTGCAGATACTCAGCGGTAGCGAGACTTTCCACCTCGATGATGTCACCCGACGCGGGATCCTTGGCCTGCATACCCGCAGCCTCACCGAGCCACGAAGAAACGATGACTACACCGGCAAGAATTACAAACAGCCAAAACGGGTTTGGCAGTGCGTTGCCAATGCGTTCCAGTGTTGCTAGGAACCCCTTTGGCTTCGGGGGCGCTTTGTCCGGTTCCAACGTTTTTGACTGTCCCATATTTAAATCCCTCTGTGTTAGACGTTGGTAAAAGGTTAGGGGAAAGTAAGTTGCGTCACAACGTAAAAGGCCAGAGGCATATATATGTTGGCTGCAAGGAGGCGCACAAGGGAAAGTTAAGGGAATAGCTAGGAAATAGCTGTAGTGCACCTTCTTCGACTAGAGTTAAGTAGGTTATGGGCAAGAAGAAGTCGAAGAAAGAAAAGGTCAGCGCCAACAACGCGGTGGTGGCCACCAATCGTCGTGCCCGCCATGACTACAACATTCTTGACACCTACGAATGCGGTGTCGTTCTCGTGGGCACTGAGGTCAAGGCGCTGCGCGAGGGCAAAGCATCGCTTAACGACGCCTTCGCGACCATCGATGACGGAGAAGTGTGGCTGCGCGGGCTGCATATCCCGGAGTACTCCTACGGTTCGTGGACTAATCACTCGCCGCGTCGTTCGCGCAAGCTGTTGTTGCACCGCAAGGAGATTGACACCCTGTGGGGCAAGGTCCGCGATGGTAACAACACGCTTGTACCCCTGAAGCTGTATTTCACCAACGGTCGCTTGAAGGTCGAGCTCGCACTCGCCCGCGGTAAGCAGGACTATGACAAGCGCCAGGACATCAAGCGCCGCACGGAGGAGCGCGAAGCTACTCGTGCGCTGGGTCGCCGTGTGAAGGGCATCAAGGGGTAGTGGGCTTTACGACGAGGTCTGTTGACTTTCCTCGTCGTAAAGCGTTATCCTTGAATATCCTTTGAGTGCTACGCACTTTCCCGTGCTCGAAGGCATTGTATGGGGCTGACATGGTTTCGACACCGTACAGTGAGCCAGGGGAAGCGTGCCGGTGCAGGCTAGAGACCACCGTTAAGCGTCGTAGCAACTGATTAAGCGCCGAGAACACTCAGCGCGACTACGCTCTCGCTGCCTAATTAAGCGACTAGCGTGTCTGTCAGGCCGGGCTTGCCCTTTGGTCCGGACCCTGGCATCGACTTAAAAGGGCTCGCCCGATGGGTGTGCCGTAAGGCTCATCGGGGATCTTCTTGCTTGCGGCTGGGCCCGTCATTCGGACATGTTTGCCTGAGCCGAAGGGTCGAGTAGAGGCGATTGTGCGAACTGCGCACGGAGAAGCCCTGGCGAGTTGGCGGTGGACCCGAGTTCAATTCTCGGCAGCTCCACAAATAGAAATCCCCGGTCATTACGACCGGGGATTTTTCGTTGTACTTGAAGACGTCTGAGCGACGTCGAAAGACCTTAGAAGGTGCTCTTGTAGACGTTGGCGATAGTGGTGCCAGCAACTGCCGAACCGTGGAAGGTCGGGTGGTTGGTCATGTTGTAGGAAGCAACATCGGTATCCAGAATTGCGGAGACCTGACGCTCACCGTCCGGACCGCACATTGCGACGTCGATGTTGGTGACCTCCTTCATGTTGACGAAACCGATACCGGATTCAGCGGCAGCACGCATCTGGCGGTTCTGCAGAGCCATCTCAAAGTGGTGCATGCCGGCAGCCGGAATGTGCGGTGCGAAACCTGCGGCGTTAACCGGGCAAGCGTAGTGAGTCGGGTCATTAGAGGTGAAAGCCGGGTAGCCAATCAGCATGACGCGAGCAGTTGGGTTAGCGGCCTTGATCTTCTCCACAGCGGCCACAACGTTGGTGGTGTACAGGTCATCCTGAACCGGCATTGGCAGCACAGCGCCCTGCATCGCGTCATTGGCGCCAACGTAGATGGTTACCAGCTGGGTAGCCCGGCCGAGGGAGCCCTGAGCGATGGCGTTGTCAACCTGGCCCATCAGGGACTTCTGCGGCTGAGTCGGCATGAAAGCGGTAGTGCCGTTGCAGGAGTAGTCGTGCAGTTCAAGGCCAGTCTCACGAGCAACGTGAGAGCCGATGTTCGAGACCGAAATCGGGCAGCCACCACGGCCCGGTACGGCCGGGTCGGACTGACCCGGGTTAGCAGCGAAGGAATCGCCGAAGGCAACGTAGTTACCAGTAGGAAGAGCGTTGGCAACACCACCGGTCAGGAGGGAGGCTGCCAGCGCAGAAGCTGCAGCTGCCGAGGCTGCTGCACGGCGAACAACGTTGTTCTTCATAATTAAAAACCTCTTAGTTGAAAACCTATAGAAGGAAAAACTCGCGCTACACTCGCGATTTCTTCGCCACAGACCGTCCCTGGAAGAACCAAGTCCGACAGAACCAAGTCCGACAGAACCCTGAGCGGATACTTAGAGACGCGCCTTTATCACTTTGTTATACAACTAGGTTCTAAGTCCGATGTCAACCGGAATCAGCTAGTTATATGTATATTCGGCGCTTTCAATACCTCTTTTTGTCTCTTATCGCTGGTAGGTGGATTTATGAGGCGCTTCCGAACGTGGAATACAACGCAGCGATGACACCATCGGCTACCCCAGAACCATCTTTTAGCTCAATCTCATCTTCAGCAAAGGGCCCACGCTCATCCAGTTCCGCCTCTGTGGGGCGAGGTTGGATCAGTGTTAGGTGTGGACCTTCGCTGATAACACCACTGAAAAGACGTGCCTGGCGAGCCGCCTCACCATCCGCCTGTGCCCGCACCTCGTCCAGGGATGCACCCTCAAAGCTGTCCGCCTGCTCCGGAGCGATGACCATTATTTCCTGCGCTAACACGGCACCGACGACACCTGCCGGCCACGATGTCCGAGCGATAAAGTCCGCCAACTCAGGGCTACCGCCTTCAATTCCCTCGGGGAGGGGTTCCTGCGCAACGACAGTCAATGGGGCGCTGTCAATCAGCTCGTCGGCAAGCACGTCGGCAAGCGCGGCGGTGGGGACGAGGGCGAAGAGGCTCGGAGCGCGGTCCCAACCTTCGGTGTGGACGTATTCGACAGCTTCGCGCACGGCGCGATTGAGTGCCTGCTGGCTGAGATGAGTCTGAGTGCCGTTGTTTTCGCTCATGACGCTTGACGACGCCCCTTTCCTGGCAACGCTGTATTAACAGCATCCTTAGTCAAATGTTAGGAACTTTATTTAGAGTAGATGACAGATAAGCGTACGACCGACTTACCAGCTCGCTGGCAAGTCAAGCTCAACTCGAACAGGAGAGACGTTGTCTCTAAACCAGACTCGACCGAGACGATCGGCGGGTGGCCGCCCGGGGTGGCTGGCAATTACCGTGTTGGTGATTGCCGCGCTGACCTTTGTTATTCCAATCGCCGTCAATTTTTATACGGACTTTCAGTGGTTCGGTGAAGTGGGCTATCGAGGGGTATTCGCCACCACGTGGCTCACTCGTATCGTCCTTTTTGTCATCGTAGGCCTGATTACGGGCGCACTGACATTTCTATCTATGTGGCTGGCGTGGCGCTCCCGTCCAGTCGACCTCGGGCTGACGGATCCGCGCAGCCCGCAGGCAGTGTACCGACGGATGGCTGAATCCGGCTCGAAGTCGATGTTCACCACGCTGCCCGTCGTCTTCGGTGTGCTTGGTGGCCTTGTGGGGCAGGGCAATTGGCAGACGGTGCAGCTGTTCTTAAACCGACAGTCCTTCGGTGAGACGGACCCGCAGTACGGCAAGGACTTGGGCTTCTATGCGTTCCAATTGCCGCTGTGGTCGTACATCGTGTCGACGCTGGTTGTCCTGGTAGTTATTGCGTTCCTGCTGTCGCTGGTGACGCATTACTTCCTTGGTGGTATCCGCCCAGGTAATCCGACTACAGGGGAGAAGACCCGCGTTTCCAATGCGGCTCGTGCGCAGTTGGCGTGCTGGGCCGGTGTTTTTATGCTGCTCAAGGCTGTGTCTTACTGGCTGGACCGCTATGAGCTGCTGAATAACAAGCAGAAGACTTTCACCGGTGGTTCCTACACCGATATCAATGCGCTGCTGCCGGCGAAGATTACGCTGCTGGTCATCGCAATTGTCGTGGCCGCTGCATTCTTCGCAGCCATTTTCTTGCGCAATCTTTCCATCCCAGCGTTTGCCACCGTGCTGATGTTGGTTTCCGCCGGCCTGATTGGCGTGGCCTGGCCGATGGCAGTTGAGCAGTTCTCGGTTAACCCGAACCGCGCTTCCAAGGAACGTGAATACATTGCGCGCAACATTGAATCGACGCGCTACCACTACGGGCTTACCGACGACAAGGTGAAGGTCGAGCGCGACTGGGGCGTTCCGGCTGAAAAGGAAGGCGATAAGGAAGCCGCGAAGGAAGGTGCGGATTCGATTTCGCGCGATGCCGCGACACTGGCCAATATCCGAATCCTGGATCCGGAGGTGCTGCCGCGTACCTTCACGCAGCAGCGCCAGCTGAAGAACTTCTATGGTTTCTCCGATCCGCTTGCCATTGACCGCTACCAGATTGATGGGGATTCCCGTGACTTCATTGTCGCTGCTCGTGAGCTGAACCCGCAGACTCTGCAGGGCAACCAGACTGACTGGATTAACCGTCACACGGTCTACACCCACGGCAATGGTTTCGTTGCCGCACCAGCTAACAAGGTCGACGAGGTCGCGTCCGAGTCCGGTTCCGCCCGCGGTGGTTACCCGTTGTACACCGTGGCTGACCTGTTCGAGTCCGAGGACCCGAACGGCATGAACCTGAACCTGAAGCAGCCGCGTATCTACTACGGTCCGGTTATCGCCAACAGCGATGCCGACTACGCGATTGTCGGCGGCAATGGTGACGGCAAGGACTACGAGTACGATGCTGACGGCCGTAACTTCACCTACGACGGTGAGGGCGGTGTTGGCGTTGGCGGGCTTGCCAGCCGCATGATTTTCGCCACCCGTTACCAGGAGCTCAACATCCTGCTGTCCGACCGCATTGGGCCGGACTCCAAGATCATCTACAACCGCGATCCGCGTGACCGTGTTCAGAAGGTCGCCCCGTGGCTGACTACTGACACCAAGACCTATCCAGCTGTAGTCGATGGCCGTATGAAGTGGATCGTCGACGGCTACACCACGCTGGCCAAGATGCCGTACTCCCAGCGCATGAGCCTCCAGGAAACCACACAGGACTCCATTAACCCGGATGGCACTCCACGCCCGCTGCCGAACAGCGAGGTCAGCTACATCCGCAACTCGGTCAAGGCGACCGTCGATGCCTACGATGGCACCGTTGAGCTCTACGAGTTCGATGAGAAGGATCCGGTGCTCAAGGCCTGGGAGGGTGTCTTCCCGGAGGTGGTGAAGCCAAAGTCGGAGATTTCCGAGGAGCTGCAGGAGCACCTGCGCTACCCGGAGGACTTGTTTAAGGTTCAGCGTGAGCTGATGGCCAAGTACCACGTCAGCGATCCGGGTGTGTTCTTCGCCAACGATTCCTTCTGGTCCGTCCCGTCCGATCCGACCGCACCGGAAGAGAAGAATCTCTCCCAGCCACCGTACTACGTTGTCGCTTCCGATCCGAAGACCGGCAAGCCGAGTTTCCAACTGATTTCCGCTTTCCGTGGTCTGGAGCGCGAGTTCCTCGCCGCCCAGATGAGTGCTTCCTCCGATCCGGAGACGTACGGTCAAATCACCATCCGTGCCCTGCCGACCAACACCCAGACCATGGGTCCACGTCAGGCGCAGGACACGATGATGTCCGCAGATGAGGTCGCCCAGGACCGCACCCTGCTCGAGGGCACGAACGTGGTCACCAACGGTAACCTGCTGACGCTGCCGGTTGGTGATGGCGAGATTCTCTACGTCGAACCGGTCTACACCCAGCGCAAGGGCCAGGAGACCGCATTCCCGAAGCTGTTGCGCATTCTCGTTGCTTACCGCGGTCAGGTGGGCTACGGCGCCACGGTCACTGAGGCTCTGAGCCAGGTCGGTATCGACGCTTCCGCCGTGACCAAGGTCCGCGGTGAGGAAGAGGCTGAGGAGCAGCCGGCAGATAAGGACAAGGGTGCCGCCGCCGAATCCGACGACGAGGCGCCGAAGGAAGAGCGCAAGGTTGATGTCGCTGCGCGTGACGACGCCGCTCGCCGTATCTCCGACGCGCTGCAAAAGCTTAACGACGCCCAGAAGAACGGTGACTATGCAGCCCAGGGCCAGGCACTTGCCGAGCTCGACCGCGCTGCCACTGACTACCAGAAGGCTAACGGCCAGTAAGGTTTACAGAGAGTAAGGCTTGCAACGAGAGATTAGCCGAGAATCATAGGTTCTTATGGTCTATAGGATCCCCAGGTTGTAGCGAAACCCGCTATGACCTGGGGATTGGTCTTTGTTGGGACCTCCGTGCTACAGTTACTTCTCGTTGGCCAGAGAGGTCAGCACCCGCTGTGAGTGCTTGTAAAAGCCAGGACAGTTGACGCGGGGTGGAGCAGTTCGGTAGCTCGCTGGGCTCATAACCCAGAGGTCGTTGGTTCGAATCCAGCCCCCGCCACTAACTTCCAAGCCCCTACCAGGAGAAACACTGGTAGGGGCTTTAGTTATTTCTCTTAAGGCGCACGTCCTGGGACTCAAATCGGGACTTTAGCGATGGCATTTTGTCACTTAAGCCGGTTTGGAAGTGATGGGGTTAGGGTTAAGTAAAGAAAAGTGTGTCTTTTCCGGGCGTGTTGCGGTTATTTGATCCA